>Ga0115013_10000018_pt1 | contig 156797 bp, 156 predicted proteins | sample SouAtlMetagenome_2_FD_88686 | JGI IMG/M metagenome (GOLD analysis project Ga0115013, IMG submission 88686) | Marine eukaryotic phytoplankton communities from Atlantic Ocean - South Atlantic ANT15 Metagenome | ecosystem: Environmental > Aquatic > Marine > Oceanic | place: South Atlantic Ocean...
CGCTGCGGCGGATTGGACATACGCATTAACGTCGAAGGCCCTGCTTTTTTAAGGCATATGATCCGCAATATTTCAGGCGCACTTGTTTATGTCGGGTTTGGCAAATGGGCAAAGCAAGATTTGAAAGATGCCTTGGAAGCCAAAACCCGCGCTCATGGCGGACCAACCGCGCCGCCACACGGCCTTTACTTGGCGCGGGTTGATTACAAATAAGTGGGCAAACGATATTCGTATCTGTTGTTTTTTACGCATTTATGCTTAAATGAATCATCATGGAAAATTTAGTTTACAGCATTGCCGGTTTTGGTTTGGGTGCGCTTTGCACCGCAGTCCCCCTTGTCTTACGTGTCATGGCGCTAGAAAAGCGCAATGCGCAGCTTGAACAAACACCTGATGCGCTGCGCCAAAGCTTTGATTCCCTTGCAGGGGAAGCTTTGCGTAAAAACAACGAAATGTTTTTACAGCTCGCACGCGAAAATATCGAAAAAACGCAAAACAGCCAGCATAGCGACTTTGAAAAACGCCAAAAGGCGATTGCCGAAATGGTTGACCCGATCACCAAGACGCTTAAAGACATGGAACAGCGCGTTGACCATTTAGGTAAGACGGGCAACACATTAGAAGGTCAACTTAAAAGTTTCGCCATGGAACAGCAGCGCCTGCGCCAAGAGACAGGCAATCTGGTCAAAGTGCTTTCAAATACTAATGACCGTGGCAAATGGGGCGAACTGCAATTACAGCGCGCCTTTGAAGCCATTGGCCTAATAGAAGGCACGCATTTCCGCCAGCAAGTCCACGTCCACGATGAAAATAATCGCGGCCTGAAACCTGACTTTGTTGTTCATATGCCTGGCGGCGTTGATATTGTCATTGATGTTAAAACACCGATTGAACCTTACTGGAAAGCGGTAGAAGAAGATTTAACCGCCGCTGAGCAGCAAAGCGCTTTTAAAGATTTTTCGGTTAAATTACGTGAGCACCTTAAGACTGTATCGTCGAAAGATTACTGGAAACAATTTGATAGCCCCGAATTTGTCGTAATGTTCTTGCCCACAGAAAGCCTGTTTTCCATGGCAATTTCGAGCGATAAAAACCTGATTGAAGATGCGGCAAAAAACAATGTTATTCTTGCCTCCCCCACAACAATGATGGGATTATTGCGCGTTGTTATGTATGGCTGGCAGCAGCAAGTCATAGCCGAAGAAGCCAAGACCATTGCCGCGCTCGGTACGGATTTATATAAACGCCTAAGCACGTTTACAGGCCATATGGAGAAATTGCGTAAGGGGTTAAATTCTGCGCTTGATGGTTACAATAAGGCCGTTGGTTCGCTGCAGTCATCCGTACTTCCTGGCGCACGTAAGTTTAATGATTTGAAAATTGGTACTGGGGGGCATGACATTGTCACCCCCACACAGATTGACGCGTCACCGCGCATATTAGACCATAACAGTGAAGACGCTGCCTAAGGACAAACTTACAGCTGATAAGCTTTATTCAAATGTTTGACCATCGCCTGTTTGACTTGCGGATCAAGTTCAGGGTATGGCGTTTCTTTGGTCGTTAATGGGCAATGAAATTGCACTTTCTTTGCCGTAAAATCATTAAACATGTCATTTAGGCTGCGCGCATTTAATACGCCAAACTCTTTTGCAGCATCCGCTGCATCAATGCGCTTATCAAGCACAGCTTTATCAAATAAAGCGATTAAATCTTCGCAGGATATATCATTACCTTGGCTTTGTAGTGTCTCAACTAATTGCTGTGTATCTTTACTCATTATCATCAACCTTCTATATTTTTTTTACCTGCCTAGAGACATCTCTATAGCGGAGGAAAATACCTGTAATATTATTATTTATTATCACATAACATACGCCCGTTTTTGCAATATGTCAAATTGAGTCTGGAAAAGAGGTTTACAGCGCCCTAGTTATTATTTTATAAACTTATTAAATTCGCTGCCAAAAACAGATAGATTGAAGATTATGAATGATGTATATGAAGTTGTAAAAGTCCCCTCCCCTGTATTAAAACAGCAGGCAGATATCATCGGCACAGTTGATGGGGCAATAGAAAAGCAGCTGCATAAAATGTTAGAAACCATGTATGCCAGTAAGGGCGTCGGGCTTGCCGCCAATCAAGTGGGAATCTTAAACCGCGCTTTGGTGATGGATGTGACCCAGCAAGGCGAAGAACGTGGCCAAGCGATTTATATGGTCAATCCTGAAGTCATTTGGGAATCCGAAGAGCGTAGCATTTATCAAGAGGGCTGCCTGTCGATACCGCAGCAATATGCCGACATTGAACGCCCTGCATCAGTGCGCGTTAAATATTTGGATGAAAAAGGCGCTATGCAAGAGTTACTCACTAATGCCGAAGAAAACTTACTCCTCAATCACTGCGTACAGCATGAAATTGACCATTTAAATGGGCGCTTATTTATTGACTACCTTTCATCAATACGCCGCAATATGATGGTCAAAAAAGTACAAAAGCTTATGAAGCAAGATCAGCATGTTCTTTAATCATGGAAGCGTTTTAAAGCGTATTCATTAAGCCGTGAATACCATCTGCAATAAACTGTACCGACAGGGCTGCAAGTAACACACCAACAATACGTGCAGTGATCGAGCTGCCCATATGCCCCATAAAGCTAACAATTTTTACTGACATCAGCATTGACATGAGTGAAATAAGCTGCACAGTGAGCACGGCAAACGCAACGATTGTTACGCCGCTGAGGGTTACAGCTTCAGATGCATGAAGCACCACCGCCGTCATACAGCCAGGGCCCGCCAATAACGGGATAGCCACAGGATAGACCGCCAAAGATTGCAAGCCTTGCGGCGATGATGTCATCCCCTCCGCAAAGTGATCCGCGCCTTTAGCGCCCATAATCATTTGGAATGCCGTCACAAATAAAAGCGTACCGCCCGCAACGCGGAAAGCGTGCAGCGAAATCCCCATATGATGCAGCAAAGCCTCACCGATAAAGGCAAAGATCATCAAAATAGCAATCGCAATCACCACGCCTTTTAGCGCGATTTTACGTGCATCTTGTTTGGAAATATCTTTAGTGATCGCGGCAAAAACACTCGCCGAACCTAATGGGTCGACAATCACAAAAAGGGAAATAAATGTCGCGATAAACAGGTCAATCACTGCTATACCCTTTTGAAATAACTATGATTTACTTTGAAAAACTTTCGCGATAACAAAATCACTCACTCCAGCAAAGCAAAGGGCGTAGCCAATGATTTTAACTTCTTCAGGATCCATATCCGCGATATCAGCAATGGTTTGCGGTGAAAATACCGCGAACATGCCAACACAGATAAAGACAATACCCGCCATAAACAACATACGCGCCAATAATCTATATTGGTCACGGCGCGCATGTTTATCTTCTACGGTTGGTGCGTCTTGATCCGTAGGGTGTTGATGATCAAACTTCAGAGCTCAGTACCATTATCATTTGGCGGCCTTCAACACGTGGCCCCATATCTGCTTTTCCTAAGCCGTCGACATCCGTCAATAAACGCTGCATGACTTTCATGCCAAGATCTTGGTGCGCCATTTCACGACCGCGAAAACGCATAGAAACTTTTACCTTGTTACCCGCTTTCAAGAAACGCTGTACGTTACGAAGCTTTACTTGGTAATCATGCTCTTCGGTTGTTGGGCGGATTTTGACTTCCTTAAGGTCGATTGTTTTTTGCTTTTTACGCGCTTCATTCGCCTTTTTTTGCTGTTCGTATTTATACTTACTGTAATCAAGTATCTTACAAACTGGCGGATCAGCGTTTGGTGACACCTCTACCAGATCTAAGCCCGCTTCTTCTGCCTGCTTTAATGCATCAGCGGTTTTAATAACCCCCTGCATTTCCCCTTCATCGTCAATTAAACGTACTTCTGGGACGCGAATAGCTTCGTTAATACGTGGTCCGTCATCAACTGGGCGTTGCGGTTTTACTGGTCCTCTAATGGTGATCTCCTATATCTTATTTAACAATCAGTTTCATAATTTACGCGAAAATACGCAAAAATCAATGAAATTCATACATGATTTTGGCGCAATTCGGTAAAATAATTCTTAATATGGCGCTTTACAGGCCTCAACAATCATTTTCACCGCGTCTGCGCGTGACATAACCTCTTGTTCTTTACTGCCAAGGCGGCGCAATGCAACCGTATCTTCCTCAGATTCGCGTGCGCCAACCACAAATAAATGCGATGTTTTCTTCGTCATATGGTCGCGCACTTTATAATTGATCTTCTCATTACGAATATCAAGTTCGACGCGCAAGCCAGCGGCTTTTAATTCATCATAAATTTTTGTTGCATATGCATCGGCGCTGCCGGTAATTGTTGCGACCGCGCACTGCGTCGGCGCAAGCCATAATGGCATTTTTCCTGCATAGCTTTCGAGCATAATACCAATAAAGCGTTCAAACGTGCCAAGCACGGCGCGGTGGAGCATTACGGGGCGGTGCTTACTACCATCTTCGCCAATATAAGTCGCATCAAAGCGCTCAGGCAGGTTAAAGTCAAGCTGCAAGGTGCCGCAGCCCCATTCACGGCCAATCGCATCAGTCAGGATGTAGCCGAGCTTCGGGCCATAAAATGCGCCATCACCTTCGCATAGCTCATATTCCATGCCAATATGATCCATGGCATCCATTAAACTTTTCTCAGCCTTATCCCAAAGCTCATCTGAGCCAACGCGCATTTCTGGGCGCGTTTCTAAAGTCAGGCGGTAATCGGTAAAGCCTAAATCTTGATAAACTTTTTCTGTCAGCTGGCAAAATTTTACCGCTTCATCCAGAATTTGCTCTTCACTACAGAAAATATGGCCATCATCTTGGGTGAATTGACGCACGCGCAATAAACCATGCAAAGCGCCATGCGCTTCATTACGGTGGCAGCAGCCCATCTCCGCATAACGGATAGGCAAATCTTTATATGATTTAATGCCTTGCTTAAACACCTGCACATGGGCAGGGCAGTTCATCGGCTTTAGCGCCAAGAAGTCTTTTGGCTCCTCCTTGAATACGGGGCCGTCTTCTTCGGTGTTAGGCACAACATCAGGCACAACAAACATATCTTCACGGTATTTTTGCCAGTGGCCTGAAATTTCCCAGAATTTAGAATGCATAAGCTGCGGCGTTTTCACCTCAACATAGCCGTCGCTTTCAACGCGGCGGCGCATATATTGTTCAAGCTGATTATAAATCGTAAAGCCACGCGGATGCCAAAAGACAGAGCCTTGCGCCTCGTTTTGGAAATGGAATAAATCCATTTCATTACCAATGCGGCGGTGGTCGCGTTTTTCTGCCTCTTCAAGCATCGTTAAATAGGCTTTAAGCTCTTTATCGTTACGCCATGCTGTGCCGTAAATACGTGTGAGCATCGCATTATTGCTATCGCCGCGCCAATATGCGCCCGCAACCTTCATTAATTTGAATGCTGTACCGACATGCTTGGTTGTTGGCATATGCGGGCCGCGGCATAAATCTTTCCACTCGCCCTGTTTATAGACACTAATGGTTTCGCTTTCAGGCAAATCTTCGATAAGCTCCGCTTTGTATTCTTCGCCAATGCCACGGAAATGTTTTATCGCTTCGCCGCGATCCCACTCTTCGCGGATGAACGCTTCGCCTTTTTCGATGATTTGGCGCATACGTTTTTCAATCGCCTCTAAATCATCGGATGAAAACGGCTCCGCGCGCGCAAAGTCGTAATAAAAGCCATTATCAATGGCAGGACCAATTGTGACCTGCGTACCGGGGAACAACTCTTGTACCGCCTGCGCCATTACATGCGCCGCGTCATGGCGAATAAGCTCTAGCCCCTCATCATCATCACGTTTGACAATTGCAATATTGTCGCCGTCATGGAGCACAGTTGATAAATCGCAAACCTCTCCATCACGCTTAATTGCAACAGATGCTTTCGCCAAAGATTTGGAAATATTTAACGCCAAATCCATGCCCGTACTGCCCACCGCGAGTTCACGCTGTGATCCATCGGGGAGAATGACTGAAATATTGTCTTGTAACTCTGCTTGCGAAGTCATGTATTTATACTTTTCTTATGCGGTTATTCGTAAAAATTTATGCCATAGTTATAAAAGCCGTATCAGCCCATAAAAATCAACCACTTTGTCACAAAATCGCGCGTTTTATAAACGTGATCTTTCGCAAGCGGAGCCAAGAGGAGCGCCTAGCTTTTGCCTTACATTTTTTAACACCAGTTACCTTTATAGAAAAAACGCTGCTTAGCCGCCATTTTCTTATGATTTTTAAGTGAATTTTAACGCCTGCATTATAAACTTATGATTATAACAAATTTGTATCGCTGCTTTTATAAACGCACCCGAAAAAGAGGCGCGATGCGGCGCAGTAGATGATTTGTTATATATGAGGTAACCTGAACATATATTTTGGAGAGCGGCATGAATCAGCTTGTCACAGCGTGTAGTGAGGAGTCATACAACTTTAATCACAACGGTTTTCATCCTAAAGATCGCTTTGGCGTGATCTGCTTACGGATGTCCGGCGTTATTGATCATATCAAATTAGCACAAAATTTATTGCCGCGCTTAAAGCGCTGCTATGAGCGGCACAAAGAAATCCGGATTGCCATTTACTACGATAATTACCAAGGTTGGCACGAGCAAGAATTTGCGAGCGATGCTTTGCAGTTAACGCCATTTCGTCACCACATCCGCAAGGTCGCACTGATTAACCCGCCGCAAGATGAAGCGGAGCTTTTCACAACACAATGGCCGACAAGCCATAAAAAACTACGTCAATTTGATGATGGCCAAATGGATGAGGCGCTATTGTGGGTTAACAGCTAACAAGCCATACAACATAGCTTAGTAGCGCCGCGCGCAGATTTTATCTTTCATACATCGCGCTCCCAAGTGTTTTTACAAATGGCTTTAAAATGTAATCCATCACGGTTTTCTTACCTGTCAAAATATCAACGCTCGTCACCATACCGGGGATGATCGGTAAAACCTCACCTTTACGCTTTAATTCTGTTTGGTTCGTACGAATGCGCACGCGGTAAAAGCTTTCACCTTGCTCATCCATAATCGTATCTGCAGATATATCAATCACCTCAGCATCGAGCCCACCATATATAGAGAAATCATAGGCTGTAATTTTCACAACAGCTTTTTGCTGCGGATGCAAAAAGGCTATGTCGCCCGGGCGGATGCGCGCCTCAACCAGAAGCTGATCATCATGCGGCACAATTTCGACAATATCACTACCGGGCTGAACAACACCGCCAACTGTATTAATTTTCAAGTCTTTTACTTCACCATTAACAGGAGATCTGATTTCCGTGCGCACCTTACGATCTTCCAATGCCCCTAAAGTCTGCTTTATCGTATCCATTTCAATCGTCGCCTCAGAAAGCTTCTGCTGCGCGTCTGAACGTGCGTTTTGGACAATCTCACTAATCCTTGCTTCAACTTCCTTGACAGCCAAATCCGCACGCGGCATAGATTGCAATACGCCATTAAGTTCAGTAACTTTTTCCTGAATACCGCGCTCTAGCTGGACAAGCTCAATACGTGGCGCTGAGCCACGCGCAACGAGCGGTGCAATCATCGCCTTCTCTTCGCGTGAGAGCGCAAGCACACGTGACAAATCTTTTTCACGGGTCTTGAGCTCTAAAATCTCCTGCTGACGCTGTGCGAGCTGCTGTTCAAGAACACTAATTTGCTGCTTGATTTGACGGCGCCCCGCGGTAAAGCTTTCAAGCTCCTCGCGCACGCTTGAGGGGGCATTTTTCTTCACCTCATCAGGAAAGCTCACACTATCGCGGTTTTCAGCTTCTGCCTGCAGCCGCGCAGCTGTGGCCAAAAGGCCAAAATAACGTGCGCGGTTTGCGCCATAATCCGACGCGGCAGAGATATCGCGTAGCCTTAGCAATACCTGCCCCGCAGTAACCACATCACCTTCTTTGACCAAGAACTCTTCGACGATGCCGCCTTCAAGGTTTTGAATAACCTGAATTTCGCTTGAAGGAATAATTTTACCATCGCCGCGTGTCACTTCATCAAGCGTAGCAAAATTCGCCCAAAGGATAAAAATCACAAAAAAGCCAATAATAAAGACCAACAACAAATGCCGTGAAAGCGGAAGCTCCTCATCACTGGTAAAAAATTTCTCTGCCTTGGCGCGCGCTAAATCAGCTTGTTCTTTTGCCCAATTGGAACGAATCTTGTCCCAATCACCTTTGTCATTTACATTCAGCGCCAATTCATCTTTATCGGCCTGCTTAATTTGCTCTGCTGTTTTCTTTTCTGCTTTTTTATCTTTAGACATCTGTATTCTCCGCTTGCGTGCCATATTGGCGCGCTTGCAATTTCGCGATCACTTCATCTTTCGGGCCGTAAGCCACCATTTTACCGCGGTCAATCAGAATCAAACGATCAACCAACGTCAACATAGAGCCCTTGTGGGTAATTAAAATTGTTGTCCGCCCTTGCGTAATATCTTCCAATCGTTTGCGCAAACGATTTTCTGAGGCAGGATCCATCGATGCTGTCGGCTCATCTAACACTAATATTGGCGGATCATAAAGCAATGCACGTGCTATGGCGATGGCTTGGCGCTGACCGCCAGAAAGTGCTTCACCACGTTCACCAACCTGCGTATCGAGGCCAGCCTCTGAATCCCGTAAAAACTCCATCACACCTGAGAGTTCCGCGGCGCGCAGCACGGCGCTATCCGGCGCTGTTTCATGACCCATTGTAATGTTTTCACGTACCGAGCCAAAGAAAAGCTGCGGGCTTTGCTGCACTGTGCCGACGTTACGGCGTAAATCACCAGGGTCAATTTGACGGACATCTGCGCCATCAATTTGCACAGAACCACTTTCAGGTTGATATAAATTCATCAACAAGCGCTCTAGGGTTGTTTTCCCTGAACCGACCGCGCCAATCACGCCAACGCGCTCACCTTTCGGGATAGAGAAATTCACAGTATCCAAAGCCGGTTTGGTTTGCCCTGGATAGCGGAAGACAACATCAGAATAATTCACCGCGCCCTCCATATGCGGCATAGCAATAAAATGCTTGCCTTTTGGGCGTTCAACGCCTTTTTTCATCAAATCATCGAGCTGTTTCAAGGCTTCTCGGCTTTGATTAAAGCGCGTTAGCAGGCCAGAAACTTGTGCTAGCGGCGCCATCGCGCGCCCAGAAAGTATAACGCAGGCAATTAGCGCGCCCATTGAAAGCACGCCTGCATTAATCATAAACACACCTACAATCACAACAGCAACCGAAGCGATTTGCTGGACAAATAAAGAGTAGTTTTGTGCAAACACAGCAACGCGGCGTGACTTAACTGATGTACGTGAAGCTTTATCTGCGAGCTCTTCCCAGCGACGCTGTGTGTGGCCTTCAGCCGCCTGAGTTTTTATGGTTTCAAGCCCCGTAATCGTTTCAAAGAGCAAAGCATTTTTTAAAGCGTTTTCATGCATAGATTCGCGAATGATTTTTTCCAACGGCTTTTGTAAAATCCAGCCCCCAATAAGCACGAGCGGCATAGCAACAAGCGGTACCAACGCCACTGGACCGCCAATAATATAGATAATCAAAACAAACATCAGCGCAAAGGGCAAATCAATTAATGTCGCAAGCGTCGCTGAAGTAAAGAAATCACGCAAAGTTTCAAATTCACGCATATTACTGGCAAGCACGCCCGCAGAAGCAGGGCGCTCAGCGAGCTGCATACCTAAAATTTGTTCAAACAGCATAGATGATATTTTAACATCTGCCTTTCGTCCCGCATAATCAAGGAAATGCGCACGCAGGTTTTTGAGAATGAAATCAAAAACAAAGACGATAAATACGCCCACCGCCAGCACAGCTAATGTTGGGTATGATTGTTCACCATTGGGCACGACGCGGTCATAAACATTCATAATAAAGAGCGAATTGGCAAGCGCAAACATGTTAATCATAATCGCCGCGATGCCGCTTTCGATATAAATCTTCTTATTATCTTTAAGGGTTTTCCAAAACCAATCGCGGGTATTGTCGATTTCCGCAGGGCCGGCGCGGCCATCGACCTGCGCTTCGGCGCGGATAAAAAACGCGTAGCCATTATATGATTCTTTAAGCTTTTGTAGACTTATAACCTTCTTGTGGTCTGGCGTTTCGGGGAATTCAACGCGGCAATCATAGCCACCATTCTTGGACTTTTTAACCTCCCAAATAATGCATGCCTGCCCGCTATTAAGCAAAGCGATACATGGAAAAATAGGCAGAGTAACTAATGCATCAAGGCTGCGTTCAACCAATTGCACTTTCAAGCCTGTGCGCTCTGCAGCGCGGACAAACAAAACAGGAGATACCCCTTCTTGCGAAACTGGCAAACCAGCGGTCAACGCATTGAGAGATGTACGACGGCCATAATGCCCTGCCATAATCCGCAGACATTCTAAGCGCGGAAAACGCTGCGCCATACGGTCCGCCTGTAAAGGATAGTCTGCCAACCCCTCGCTACGGATATGGTCTTGCGCAGAAGGCGCCGCAGCGCCATCTTGTGCTTGTCCGTTTTGATTATCGTTATGTGTCTCGTCTTGTGAAGACATAGGCAGAGCTCCTCCTTAAGAATAAAGGCTTGGCGGTCGCTGAATATAATAAATGGGCCAATTTACGTTTAAGAGTAAATGTGCCCATCTAAAAGAATTTAAATGCTAAAACTTTAAAAAATCTTAAAGCTTTGCTTCTGAAGGCGCATCAACACCAACAATTGACATCAAGTCGCCGCGCACGGCAAGCAGGCGGTAAATTGCGAACATTTCCAAATATTGGTTATTTACCATGTTGGAACGCGAAACAACCAATTCATTTTGCGCATCAAGCACATCAAGAAGCGTACGGCGGTTAAGGTTAAACTGGTCAAGATAAGCGTTCACAACCTGACGGTTCGCTTTTTCTTGCAAGGCAAACTGCTTTACACGTTCACGCGCAGCTTCACGGCCAGCCCATGTTTGGCGAACTTCATCTTCAATTGTACGCGCGGTTTGTGCACGACGTTCTTTCGCTTCTGCTGTGCGGTAAACCAACTCTTTAGTACGGGCAACATCTGCGCCGCCGCGATAAAGGTTCCAGTTCACAACAACCAAAGCAGAGGCGCTTGTGTCTTTGCCGTCAATACCGCCAAGGTCATTACCTGTACGGCCATTCATTTGAAAATCAACCTGCGGATAGAAAGTCGACATTGTGCCCATTTTTTCAGCATGTGCTACTTCAATATCAGCTTCTAATACATCCAGTGTTGGGCTGTAAGCCAGTGCTTTGTTGATTTCTTCTTGTACGCTTGCTGCCAATGCTGTTGCCGGTATAATAGGCATATCCAGCATAGAAGGCATATAGCCAACTTCGCGCTTAAATGCGGCTTCGGCAACGCGAAGAGATTCTGTGTTATTGGCCAGTTGCGCTTTCGCATTTGCTAAACGCGCACGCGCTTGTTCAACGTCAGCTTGCGTGCTACGCCCAGCGCCTGCGCCGTCTTTAATCATTGTCAAAATTTCAACGTGTTTATCAACGTTTGTTTTTTGAATGTTGCGTAAATCGCGCTGGCGCTTTACTTCCAAATAATTCTCAACAATATTCAGACCAACCAATTCCAATGTTTCATCAACACGGCTTGTTGCAGACTGAATACGGCGCTTTTGACGTTCAACTTCATATTTTGTTTCATAACCATCAAAAAGCATTTGCGTCAATGTTACGCCAGTATCATAACGCCACATTGTTTCAGTGTCGTCATTGTCTAATCCGCCACGCGTGCCAGGGTCGTCGCTATACTCAAGACCAGTATCGCCATTAAAGTCGATAGATGGCAAATAAAGCGCCTTGGCCTGATCTAGCTCTTTATCCGTTGCACGGCGATTGTTTTGCACAACTGCTGTACGTGGGTTTGTCAGCACACCAATCGCAACGGCGTCTTTAAGTGTTCTGATTTCTTTTAATTCCTGTGCGTTAGCTGCGCTTGCGCTGCCGACAACGAGCGCCGATACGCTAAAACCTAACAATGAAATCGCACGAATAGCATTCATCTTGAAATTCTCCTAATTGACCCCTACCAAATATTTGGTAAAATAATTTTATCGTTAGTCGATAAACGAGTTTTGAATGTAACTCAAGTATATAATGCCTTTTTTTCAATATACTGACAACAGTTCTTTTTACCCTGCGCGATGCGAAAAGACACATAAATCGTAATAAGCCATGTGATAACTGCGTATAGTTGTTAAAAAAAATTACACGCCTTGATTGGTTTCGCGCTATAATTATATTAATATATGGAATACATCATAATAATATACAAATAGGTAAATAAAGAAATGTTATCACCCCTTATGGATGACAATAAACACAATAATAGCAACACACCAGCGCGCCTCGATTCGGACGAAAACGCGGATGAGCACAACCACAATCAAACGGGGCTTTTGATCAAAACGAAGCCAAAGACAAAAAAGCCGTCAATGTATAAGGTTTTATTGCTCAATGACGACTACACACCGATGGAATTTGTCGTCCATATATTAGAAAAATTTTTTAACAAGACGCGCCAAGAGGCGACAGATGTCATGCTGCACGTACACCGCCGCGGCGTTGGCCTATGCGGCGTTTACACCTATGAAGTCGCCGAGACCAAGGTCACACAAGTTATGGATTTTGCACGCGCAAATGAACAGCCGCTACAATGCACATTAGAGCGCGACTAAAAACAAAACGAACCGTATTGAATTGTCCGCTTGGGCAGAAAGGCCAAAAATGCTTTCTAGCAATTTAGAACAAACACTGCATAACGCGCTAAGCATTGCCAATGATCGTCAACATGAATTTGCAACGCTCGAACACTTGCTTTATGCACTAACCGAGGACCAAGACGCAATGGCCGTGCTGCGCAGCTGCGGCATTTCAATCACCGATCTAAAAGACCAGCTCGGCACATATATGGATAATGAATTTTCAGAACTTGTGAACCCTGAGAGCGAAGAAGCCAAGCCAACCACCGCCTTTCAACGCGTCTTACAGCGCGCCGCCATCCACGTTCAATCATCTGGGCGCGATGAAGTTACCGGCGCGAATGTTTTGGTGGCTTTATTTTCTGAGCGCGAAAGTCACGCCGTTTATTTCCTGCAAGAACAGGATATGACGCGTTTTGATGCCGTGAATTACATCTCACATGGCATCGCCAAAGTCCCAGGGCAAAGCGACATCACAAAATCGGTAAAAGGCGCTGAAGAAGAGGCCGAGGAGAGTGACGATAGCGTTAAAACAGGCAAAGATGCCCTTAGCGCCTATTGCCGCGATCTTAACGAAAAGGCCCGTGAAGGCAAAATTGACAACCTCATTGGCCGCGCAAAAGAAGTCGAGCGCACTGTGCAAATCCTATGTCGCCGCTCTAAAAACAACCCGCTTTATGTTGGCGACCCTGGCGTTGGTAAAACCGCTATCGCCGAAGGCCTTGCCAAGCGCATTATCGACAAAGATGTTCCTGAAGTCTTATTAGATAGCGTGATTTACTCGCTTGATATGGGTTCATTACTTGCTGGGACACGTTACCGCGGCGATTTTGAAGAACGCATCAAGGCCGTCTTATCAGAAATTGAGAAAATAGATGACGCGATTTTGTTTATTGATGAGATTCACACGATTATAGGCGCCGGTGCAACATCTGGCGGCGCCATGGATGCATCAAATCTGCTTAAACCCGCTCTTTCTAATGGAGAGCTGCGCTGCATAGGTTCAACGACATATAAAGAATACCGCAATTATTTTGAAAAAGATCGCGCACTAGTGCGCCGCTTTCAGAAAATTGACGTTAACGAGCCAAGCGTCGATGAGGCGATCGATATCCTTAAAGGGCTTCGTAAATATTACGCAGAGCATCACAGCGTCGAATATACGGATGAGGCGATTAAGGCCGCAGTGGAGCTTTCCAACCGTTATATAGGGGAACGCAAACTCCCCGACAAAGCCATTGACGTTATTGACGAGGCGGGTGCCGCGCAAAACCTTGTCAGCAAAGACCAGCGCAAGAAAATTATTGATGTTGAAGACGTTGAGGCCGTGATTGCACAAATTGCACGCATCCCTGCGAAAAGCGTCTCAAAAAGTGACAAAGATGTGCTTTCGCGCCTAGAGCGCGACCTTAAAACCCTTGTCTTTGACCAAGATGAGGCGATTTCTCGCCTGTGCGATTCTATTAAAATGGCGCGCGCAGGTCTACGCGACCCTGAAAAGCCTATTGGCTCTTACCTTTTTTCTGGCCCAACAGGCGTTGGAAAAACAGAAGTCTGTAAACAGCTTGCTCACACAATGGGCATCGACTTCATCCGCTTCGATATGTCGGAATATATGGAGCGCCACGCCGTATCACGCCTAATTGGCACGCCACCTGGCTATGTTGGCTTTGAACAAGGCGGACTTCTGACCGATAAAATCGACCAAACGCCGCATTGCGTTTTACTGCTTGATGAAATTGAAAAAGCGCATCCTGATATTTATAATTTGCTGTTACAGGTTATGGATTACGGCAAGCTGACCGATAATAACGGTAAAACTATTGATTTCCGCAACGTCATATTAGTCATGACCACCAATGCGGGCGCAAAAGAGCTTTCCAAAACACCGATTGGCTTTATGAACACCATTGCAGATCAGGACGATTCAGAAGAAATTAAACGCACATTCTCCCCTGAGTTCCGCAACCGTCTTGATGCGATTGTACCGTTTACCGCGCTTTCACCTGAAACGGTGATTCAAATCGTTGACAAGTTCATCATGCAGCTCGAAGCACAGCTTTCTGATCGCAATGTTGTCATCACGCTCAGCGATGCCGCGCGTCATTACCTTGGCAATAAAGGCTATGACCCCGCTATGGGCGCACGCCCCCTTGCCCGCGTCATTCAAGATGATGTGAAAAAAGAGCTCGCCGAAGAATTACTCTTTGGCAAATTAACCGAAGGCGGCGATGTAATTATTGATGTTGTTGATGATGCGTTGTTCTTTGAATATCCAAAGCAGCGCCGTATCACGAAAAAAGCCAGCGATGCAAAATCTGCGGATAAGGCAAAAGCCAAAGAAAAAGCCCGTGCCGCAGACGACAAAAAACCTGCGAACAAAACGAAGTCACGCAAGAAAGACAAAAAAGACGATTAAAGACGCAGCCCACCCTTACATATAAACCACGATTCTGAAGCATAGACACGATATCGTTTGCACTCCCATATAAGCCGTGCTAAACCCTGTGGATTAAAGAAATAGAGGCAATATAGACTTCCGCTTGGCTGCGGCACTTAAAAACTATCTACAAACAATTTAGGTAAAATCCTCTATGAATTTAACCATTGCAAAACATATGCTATAGTAAGCTAATATAGTTAATAGTGTTGTATAAATAAAAAAATATTGAGTATGCAGAATAAACTGAATTTAAAAACAATGGTCGGCAAGCCGATACCTTTACGTGCGCGTTACTTTACCACAAAGAACAATATGCCACGTCTACGCTATGTGTCACTGGCCTGCGCCGCGATGCTGTTAACTGGCGTGTCCGCATTTAATGGCAAGAACACCATGGCAGATAATACGCCAAATATTCTGCAAATTTCAGATCAAGCACATAATGATGACGCATATAAATTGTCCCAACATATCGCGCCCGTTATTGAAGATACGCAAACAGATGCGGCGGTGATCGCTGCGCAGCCAAATGATAATATGCGCCTCGCTTATGCCGATATTCCTGAAAATATCGAAAACGATTTACTTAATAAGGTCACATCCCTTACAAAAACGGCAAACTCAACGTTAGATGCCATAAAAGAACAACTCAGACCAAATCCGCAGGCCGCACAGCGCCAAGAGCCACAGCCCAGTACCGCGCCGAAAAAAGTGAGCGTCACATTAAAGAAAGGTGACACATTAACTGGATTGTTGCGCAAGCAAGGCATTGGAGCTAGCGAAGCTTATCGCGCGGTTGATGCCTTATCTAAACATTATGATCCACGCAGCATGAAACCCGGTCTTAAAGTAGACCTTATGTTTGGTGACGAACGCATTGTCGATGGTGAAAGCTACAAAACTATTGCCATGCTTGACGTTCCCTTTGACCCGATCAAATCAGCGCGGGTGACCCTTAATGATGAAGGAAAATTCACATCAGCACGCCACGAAAAAGAAGTTGTCTTTGCAGAAAAGTCAGGCGCGTTTGATGTCGAGGTTTCTTTGTTTGGTTCCGCGCAAAAAGCTGACATCCCACATAGCGTGGTCGCCGAAGCGATGCGGATTTATTCATGGAATGTCGACTTCCAAAGAGATTTACGCAAAGGCGATCAGCTCAAGCTGCTTTACCGCGAGGCAACGATCAAAGAAACAGGCGAGCCAACAGGCCAAAAAGAAATTTTATTTGCACAGCTTACTTTATCTGATCGTGACCTACCGATTTACCGGATGGAATTTGACGATGGGCGCGTCGATTATTTCCAAGAAGACGGGCGCAGCATTCGTAAAGCATTAATGCGCACCCCGATTAATGGTGGACGTTTATCATCAGGCTACGGCATGCGAAAACACCCCGTCCTTGGCTACAATAAAATGCATAAAGGCCTCGACTTTGCTGCGCCAACAGGCACAAAAATATATGCAGCAGGTGACGGCGTTATTGAATATATTGGCCGAAATGGCGGCTATGGCAATTACATCCGCATCCGCCACAACTCAAAACTTAAAACCGCTTATGCACATTTGAACCGTTTTGAAAAAGGCTTAAATAAAGGCGACCGCGTCCGCCAAGGTGATGTTATTGGCCGTGTTGGCACGACAGGTCGCTCAACTGGCCCGCATTTACATTATGAAGTGCATGTTGATGGTCGCCAAATGAATCCGAGATCTGTCAAATTGCCAACAGGCGAAAAACTTAAAGGTGACATGCTCACCGCCTTTAATAAGACGGTCAAAAAATATCAAACGCGCTATGCCATGCTGCAAGACCAAATCCGCGTAGCTGACGCATCACTCGCGCAAGATGATCAAAAGAATTATAATGAGTAGAAGACTCGCTTGATTTTACGGCCATATGACACAATCGTAATACCATATTTTATTTGACATAAGGAGCAGGGACTGCTATTAAATATATCCGTAATAATAGCGAGAATGAACATGCATATTTTAGACCAACAAAACTTCTTCGACACGCGCCGCCAGCATATTGGTCGCAGCGACCTTATGCCTAACGTTTCGCTTTCAAGAAAATCTGATGGCGCGAAATTGACCAATGATTTTGATGCCTCGTCACAAGACGATATATATGTCCTCAGCTATGAAGACCGCAAAACCGGCGAGCGTAAAACGCAAGATATAAAAATTGTGCCGACACAAAAATAAAGCGCCGCTATCTTAAATCATCTTTAATTTAAAACGTCACCTATTGTGATATAGCCACCATTAAGTGCAGATGCAAAATCCATTGCCTTGGCATTTTCTGGCTGCAATTTTGTCACTTTAAGATAATCACCATCACCGCAGGCAATAACGCCTTTTTTACTCATCACGCTGCCGTTTTGCGCTGCGCTGAACGGCGCTGTTTCATTGTCTGCGGCAAACTCCACAGCATGAATTTTTAAACGCTTACCATTTTCATCCATACACCACACACCAGGCCAAGGGGTCAAAGCGCGCATTTGGCGCTCAATATCACAGGCGCGCGCCGACCAATTAATTCGTCCATCATCACGGCTGAGCATTGATGCGTAATTAGCCAAAGCATCATCCTGCACCTGACTTTCTAACGTGCCCTTTTCAGATAAAGTTTTGAGTACATCTATTGTTAAACGCGCCCCGCAGCTGGCAAGCGCATCATGCAGCGTCGTTGCATTGCTCTGCGGCGTAATCGGCACAGATTCTTTTAAAATCATTGCGCCGGTATCAAGCCCTTTATCCATCTGCATAATCGTAATACCTGTTTGCGTGTCCCCCGCCAAGATGGCCCGCTGTATCGGCGCTGCGCCGCGCCAACGTGGCAACAGTGAACCATGAATATTTAAACAGCCATATTTCGGCGCATTAAGGATTGAGGGCGGAAGCAACAAGCCATAAGCAGCAACAATAGCAACATCAAAATTAAGGTCTTCAAAAACCTTGACCGCATCAGGGTCTTTTTTAAATGATTTCGGTGTATGAACGGGGATATCATGCAGCTCGGCAAGTAAATGCACGGCAGATTTTTGCACCTTATTGCCACGACCTTTTGGGCGCGGCGGCTGCGAATAAACGGCAACAATTTCATGTTCACTGCCGATTAATGCGCTCAGCGCCACAGCGGCAAAATCAGGTGTACCCATAAAGGCAATGCGGAGTTTGTTTGAAGACATGAAAAGCTTTCCGTTTAATATGCACGATCTAAGCTTATAACGTTTAGCGCGCCAAATTGGCAAGGTGAAATTTATGCGTTAAGGGCCAGGCCATACTCAAATAGGGTATCTTGAATATTATGCACAGCCCTCAATAATTTATGATCTAGGATTCTACACCATAAAATAAATTTTCAATTTTAGGCATTACGGCTTTTAAACCTTCTAGGGCCGTGTCCACTTGACCAAGCCCTGAACCAAATGTGCCACTAATCATACCATCACTATACGATGCCCCTTTTTGTGCAAAGACTTCTTGCCAAAAGTCGCGTTGCCCTTGATCACCTTCTAAATATGCATATTCAGCGGCGGGACGTACAACACTCACCACGGCTTTTAAGCCTGATTTATTAATAATGATCTGCCCTGCATTTTCACTGCGGTTACACGCCTCGCCCAACATGATGTTTCTAAAGGCCTCGGTTTTAAACTCAGCAAATGGGTGTTTTAATAAAGCCTTTAATGCAAAGGCCACATCCAAAGCAAGCTCTGGCTTTTTCGGGTCAAAATCAGCAAAACGCTTATATGCACTATAAAGCGGCGATGTACGCCACGAATGAAGATCCAGCAAAACTTGTTGCATGTTTTTGTCTAATATTTTTAACGTGAATGATGCCGTTGGGCCAAACGGGCCAAAGGTTTTCGATTCAATCTTATAAGCCTTCATCTCATAAGGCGACGCGCTCATCGCGGCTTCTCTGGTTAAGCTTTTTTTGTTGTTATTTAGGATGGTCAATTCCCGCATAATCATTTCCTCACAATATATAGATACTCATTTTTTTTATTATTATGGCTGTATATTTACATAATATTAGTAAAGAGTCAAGTATATATCTGCAAAACATGTAACGCAGCGTTACAATTAGTGAGTTTATAGGGAATTTACTTTCTTATTTACACTGACTAATATAAGTTCACTGCTCACTTTCATAGCCATTTAGATTAGCGTAGACACATGACAGACACATCTTTAAATATTGTAATTCTTGCCGCCGGTAAAGGCTCGCGCATGAAGTCCCATAAGCCAAAAGTTCTCCATGAGCTTGCAGGTCGTCCACTTATTTCGTGGCTAATTGAATCGGCAGAGCAACTAAACCCTGAAAAAATCATTGTCGTGACTGCCCCTGATATGGATGATGTCCGCGAAGTGGTTAAGCCGCATACAAGCGTTATTCAGCATAAAGCCCAAGGCACAGGCGATGCGGTTAAGGCCGCCCTGCCCGCATTAGAAGGCCATAAGGGCGATGTGCTTATATTACTTGGCGATGCGCCATTACTTGCACATGATACGATGCAGGACCTTATCGATGCGCGGCATTTGGATAATGCAGGGCTTTCTGTGCTCGGCGTTGAACTTGATGATCCCCATGGTTATGGCCGCCTTGTCCCTGATAAGCACGGTAAACTTGCCCGCATTGTTGAACAAAAAGACTGCAGCGTGGAAGAAGAAGACTTAAACGTCATTAATACGGGGGCATTTTGCGTTGATGGCGCGCGTCTGAAATCATGGCTCGATCAACTTGATTGCAATAACGCACAGGGTGAATATTATTTCACCGACTTGCCCGCCATTGCCGGCGTAGAAAAAGTCAAAACTGAAATCTGCATTAGCTATGATGAAGATGAAGTCGCGGGCATCAACTCACGTACGCAGCTTTCCCATTTAGAATCGGTTGTCCAGCACGCCTTGCGCACACGCGCCATGGATAACGGCGCAACATTACTCGCCCCAGAGAGCGTCTATTTTTCATGGGATACAGAATTGGGGCAAGATGTTGTGGTTGAACCCAATGTGTTTTTCGGGCCAAAGGTTAAAGTGGCAGATAATGTACGCATTAAAGCCTTCTCCCATTTAGAAGACTGCCAGATTGCTGAGAGTGCCGATATTGGCCCTTATGCCCGCCTGCGTCCTGGCGCAGATATTGGCGAAGGCGCGCGCATTGGTAATTTCGTCGAAGTCAAAAAAACACGCGTTGGCAAAGGCAGCAAGATTAACCATTTAAGCTATGCGGGGGATGGCGAGATTGGCGATGGCGTCAATATCGGCGCAGGAACAATCTTTTGCAACTATGATGGTTACGATAAACACCAGACAACTATTGGCGATGGCGCGTTTATAGGTTCAAACAGCACGATTGTCGCCCCAGCAAAAATTGGCGCGAATGCGTTAATTGCGGCGGGCAGCGTTGTCACCAAAGAGGCGCCCGAAGGCGCCCTTTACGTTACACGAACAAAACCAATGATTAAAGAAGGCTGGGTCACTGGCTTTCAGGCAAAAAAGACAAAGAAAATAGGATAAATTAAAATGTGTGGAATTATTGGCATTATTGCAAAACAATCAGCAGCCCCTTCATTGGTTGAAGGCCTCAAGCGCCTTGAATATCGCGGCTATGACAGCGCAGGTATTGCGACAATCGAAAATGGCGCGATTACGCGTTGCCGCGCCAAAGGCAAGCTGGTCAACCTTGAAGAAAAGCTGAAAAGCGAAAAGTTTTCAGGGCATGTTGGCATTGGGCACACACGCTGGGCAACGCATGGCATTCCCAACGAAGAAAACGCCCACCCCCACGCAACAGATAAAGTCGCCGTTGTCCATAACGGGATTATTGAAAATTACCGTGAAATCAAAGAAGAACTTAGCAAAAACCAAGTGCATTTTGAAAGCGAAACTGACACCGAAGTTATTGTTCACCTCATCAGCAGCTATTTAACGCAAGGCCTTGCCCCGAAAGAGGCTGCCTTTAAAGCGCTTGACCGGCTCGAGGGCGCATATTCCCTCGCCATCATCTTTGCGGGCCAAGAAGAATTAATGATCGGCGCGCGTCATGGTACGCCGCTTGCCATTGGTTATGGCGACGGTGAAATGTTTATCGCATCAGATTCCTATGCGCTTGCGCCGCTAACCAAAAAAATCAGCTTTTTGGAAGATGGTGACCGCACGATCGTCACCCGCGATAGCGTAACCGTCTATGACAATGACAATAACCCTGTTGAGCGGCCAATCCGCATAACCGCGCAATCAGGCGCAACGACAGGTAAGGGCGAATATCGCCATTTCATGCTCAAAGAAATTTACGAACAACCCGCCGTGATTGGCGATACGCTGAACAGCTTTGTTCACCCATCAACAGGCCATATTACGCTGCCTGATGATATTGTCGAAACATTACACAAAAGCCCACGCATCACTTTAGTTGCCTGCGGCACAGCGTTTTACGCCTGTATGGTTGCCAAATATTGGTTTGAACAATTCGCGCGCATCCCGTGTGAAATTGATGTCGCCTCAGAGTTCCGCTACCGCGAAGCGCCTATGCCAGAAGGCGGCGTGGCGATTTTTGTTTCTCAATCTGGTGAAACGCTCGATACGCTTGAGGCATTGCGTTACTGTAAGCGCCAAGACCAAAAGATACTGTCTATCGTCAACACGATTGAAAGCACGATTGAGCGCGAAAGTGACTTTGTTCTGCACACATTGGCAGGGCCAGAAATTGGCGTTGCTTCAACCAAGGCATTTACAACGCAGCTGACCACACTTGCCTGCCTTGCCCTCGCCCTTGGCGTAAAGCGCGGCAAAATTGACGCCGCGCAAGAACAAGAAATTGCCGATGCATTGCGCAGTATCCCAACAGAAGCTGCCAACATCCTCAACCATGATGATGAAATTCGCAACATCGCCAAAGAGCTTATTGATGCGAAAGATATGCTCTATATCGGGCGCGGGCTTCTCTATCCACTTGCACTTGAAGGCGCATTGAAAATGAAAGAAATTTCATATATCCACGCCGAGGGATACGCCGCAGGTGAAATGAAACACGGCCCCATCGCCCTGATTGACGAAAACATGCCTATCTGCGTGCTTGCGCCAAATGATGCGCTATACGAGAAAACAGCATCCAATGTGCGCGAAACAACCGCGCGCGGCGGTCAGGTATTATTATTCTCTGACGCAGCAGGCTGCGAAGCCCTCAAAGACCAAAGCAAATGGACAGTGACATTAGGCGATATCCACCCTTACATCTCGCCCATACTCTACTCCCTGCCGATGCAAATGCTGTCTTACCATGTTGCCGTCCTTAAAGGCACCGATGTTGACCAACCACGCAATTTAGCCAAATCTGTGACGGTGGAATAATGGCAGCGAAGCTCATCACTGCAGACGCGGCTTTAAACGATGCGAGCTTAAATGCGATAGCGCATTTACCGACGGCAAGCCTTGATGCGGTAGTTGATGATGGTGTTTGGGCGAAACTAGCGGATGCGGATTTCATGCGTATTGCGGCGTTATTGGCGCAGAAAAGTTATGATGAGGGTGGCTGCCCGATTGGCGGCGTGATCATTGACAATCAATCACGTAAGATTATTGGTAAGGGGCACAATACCCTCGTCCAGGAAGATCATCCTTATAACCACGGCGAAACATCGGCTATTCGCGATGCAGGGCGCGCCGACTTTAGCCGCTGCACAATTTTCACAACGCTTAGCCCGTGTGATGTTTGCGCAGCGCTGATTTACATGCGCCAGTTTAACCGCGTCGTCATTGGTGACGTGACCAACGCAGCGGGCAATGAAGACATGCTGCGCGAAAAAGGCGTTACAGTTGAGGTTTTAGAAGATGCGCACGCCATCGCGCTTTACGAAAAGTACCGCACCGAGAAGCCAGAGCTTGATTTAGAAGACTGGAAAGGCAAAGCCGCGCTGTAGAAAAACGGCCTTGCTTTTCATGCGCATTGCTTTTATTTATAGCCCGAGTTTTTTAATCTATAGGGCGCAAAATGCAAAACTTCACAACCATTGCCGCATTACGGGCATTTCAGAAAAGCTGTAAAGATAAAGGCGAGACGCTAGCGTTAGTCCCCACTATGGGCGCGCTGCATGATGGGCATTTGTCCCTTGTGAAGTTAGCGCAGCAAAAAGCTGACCATGTGATTGTGTCGATTTTTGTTAACCCGATGCAATTTGCACCGCATGAAGATTTTGATGCCTATCCGCGCGTCGAAGATGCAGACGCAGCAAAGCTTGCACCGCTCGGCATTGCGGGCATATTTACGCCAAGCGTCAGCGAAATGTATCCTGAAGGCTTTGCCTGCAATCTTTCTATCACAAGCGCTTTAACCAATTGCCTTTGCGGCGCAGCGCGGCCTTCGCATTTTGATGGCGTGGCGATTATCGTCAGCAAATTACTGTTACAAAGCCGCGCCGATGTCGCGGTATTCGGCGAAAAAGATTGGCAGCAATTACAGGTTATTCGCCGCGTCAATGCTGATTTGAATATTGATTGCGAAATTATCGGCGCGCCGATTTGCCGTGACGAGGCGAGCGGGCTTGCGCTCTCATCGCGCAATGCATATTTAAGCGACGTAGAGCGTACAGCCGCAGGGCAGTTAAATGTTATACTCGCCGCCTTTGCTGCCGACATACGCTCGGGACGCGACATTGATGCCGCGCAAAACGAAGCGAAAGACAAAATCAGCGCCGCCGGGTTCGGACAAATTGATTATTTGGAATGCCGCACAGCGCAGAGCCTAGAGCGCGTGACGACTTTTAAACCAAAACAAGCTTGCCGCGTTTTCGTCGCGGCAAAAATGGGCAGCGCAAGGCTGATTGATAATATGGCGGTTTAAGCGGCTTATTCATGCCCTAACGTTTGACCAAGCGGAACATCATCATATATTCACGCATGAACTTTACTAGCTCTATTGGGTTTTTGATGTATCGATCACCGCCCGCCGTGTAAGGGAAAAACTCATCGCAATTAAGGCGGTTAATCGCAATATCAAATCCAGCCTTATCAAAGCTGGTTGCAATATCATTAAGCGAATAATTCTGTGGCGGCACCGGTGAAAACTCACTGACCACACTATACCAGCGCGGCCATAATGGGTTTTCTGCATATTCGCCAATCACTAAATAATAAACGCCGCCCGGTTTTAATGCATCGTATATTTCACGCGCATGGGCATCCATATCAGGCAGTAAATAGACAACTTCATGCGAAAAAGCAAAATCAAAACTGCCGTGATGGGCAGGTATTTCATCATTATGCGCGTATGAAATGGGGCGGCTGGCTTTTTGTGCATTGGCATAAGCAAGGCTATCACTTGCGATATCTACGCCGAGCGCTTCTTTAAATGGCTTGGCATCATATAACATGCGTAAAAAACCACCGCGATTGCAGCCAAAATCAAGGATTTTTGCATCTTTTAGGCTAGGCTCAACAATTTGGCTGACCATTGCGCGCCAAGATGGGCCGTGACCTTCTTGCATATATTCTTCGCCGACAAGGTCGTCCCATGTTTTTACTTTTACTGCGCTCATGTCATTCATCCTTACATCTACAAATCTGGTTAAAAACCGCTTTTAAAACTTTTGGCCTAACGGGGTTAAGCTAACGCGGCGATACATATTTTTTTCCATTTTTTCTGGCAAAGCGCCAAAAGTGGTGGCCGAGGTGAAAATATGTTCGGGCAATTGGTTATCAAGGTTTAGTGATAATACACCGCCATCGCTTTTGACAGCTGCATTAAACTTGTCTTTTAACTCATCTAGCTCATAACCGCCACTAAGAAGCCGTTTAATATATGGCGGCAGGTTTTCATTTAAATCGGCGCCATACTCAGCCGTCATTAATTTTTGCGAGACCCACGCCACGTTATCAGCGCTAATTTGCGGCAAATTCGCGCGGCCTTGCACAATGTCCTTATCAAAGGGGAAGCCATCAGCCGCAGCTTCTTCAATGACTAATTTTTTAACGTCTGGCAATTTATAGACTTCGCAGGCGGTTGTAATGCCGGGGTTGACCTGAAAATAGGTGATATCCTTGCCCGTCAAAGCGCGCCCTTCAATATAAAATGTGCGCCATGCCAATTCATTCATATATTTATCGGCGGCATCGGCAAGTAAGCCATATGTCGCGCGGCTAGAAGCCAGCGCCGAAAGGGAAACAATTCGCAAATCATCAACCTGACGATTGAGCAGCATATCATAAGACATTGCCGCCATATTATAGACGAAACGCAGGCGCTTATTCGCCGCCCCCTCAACCGTAGTGACATCTTCTTGATCCATCGTTTTAAAAGGAATGCCACCTTGCTGTGCGAAAGACTGATACAGGCCTAGGCCGACAGATTTAATAGGCGCGTCTTTGGCAAAGGTCGCAAGGCCATCATAAATTTCATGAACAATTTCGGGGCGACCTAAATCACCATCGAGAATTTGAATACGATTATCTGGCACATGTTTAAACACATCTGCGGCGATGGCGCTGTCTTTTACATGCAGGATTACACGGCAGCCTTTATCAAGAAGGCGCTCAGCAATGGCGCTGGTATTATTCAACAAATATTTTTTATCTTGCGGCGCGTAGCGGCTAAAACTATGGGTCGCAAATTCGCCGTGCAACGCTTGGTCATAGGCGGTAAATGAAGCGCCTGTGACAATATATACAGGCTTTGCGCCCTTGGCGTTAGGGTCTTGCGTCCAAGGCGCTAATTTCGCGCCGAAGCTTTTATCAATAAACGCTTGAAGCTGCGCTTTTTTCTGCATATCTGTCATCTGACCCTACCAATATAATGTGCCCAAAGGCGTAATTTGTCGCAATGCGGCTTTTGCCAATGCGTGATTTCGTTGCTGTTTTTCAGCCTCTTCACGTTGATCTTTTGAGCTTTTAAGCGGCGCAGCGTCATCTAACTTGTCTGCCTCGGCAGCTCTTTTAAAGAATTTTGAAATACACATGTCGCCCCTTTTGAAACAAGTCATTGCGAATGAGAATGATTCTTAGTTAATAAGCCCCTTCTCGTCAAGATGTAAATGAGAATTATTTGCAACTGGCGTGAATATGTTGCAAATGGCGTTGTAATTATTGGGTTTTGCATGGTATAGTTTTGGTCAACATAATGACCAATCACACCGCCATACGCGCAAAGTTTAAAAGGCTAACATCATGTCACTCGAATCGATCACCGAAAAAATCCGTCAGAAAATCTCTATGGCCCATGGCATAAATGCCAGCATAAAATTTGACTTTGGCGATGATGGCATCATTTTCATTGATGCGAACCAAATCCCCGCTACAGTCACCCATGATGATAATGATGCAGATACGACTTTTAGCTGTTCGCTTGATGTCTTTGAAAAAATTGTCAGCGGTGAACAAGACCCGAATATCGCCTTCATGATGGGTAAAATCAAAATTCGCGGCAATATGGGCTTGGCGCTGAAACTCAATGCAATATTAGAAGATTAATTAAGGCTTCGGTTTTGGGTTTGCCTGCGTTCCGCGGCGTTTCGGCATGGCACCTACGCCATAATTATACAGCCCCTCATCCGCGATAAACTTCGCGACATCGGCGTTTAAGCCCATAATATCTGGCTGCTTTTGCGCAAGGTTGGCACGAATTAGCGTCGACGATAATTCGACAACAGGGGACTGCACCAAATAAAAACCACGATCATCTTTAAAAGAGACATCGTCATCATGGGTTGTTAATTTCACCTTGGAGGCCTTAACGGCCTTGGCATTTTTCACAGTTTCAATTTCTGCCGCTGATTGAGTACGATTCATCACCATAATCAAATGGTTGGCAATCATGTCTTCCCAGCCACCCCATTGATGGAAATCAATAACATTGTCAGAGCCCATCATCCAGACAAATTCATGGTTGGGAAAATCCGTTCGCAGGCGCTTGAGTGTTTCTGCCGTCTCAATAAAGTCTTGCCCATCTGCGATATAGCTTTGCTCAATATCGGTAACTTTAAGCCACGGCAAATGCGCGGTCATCAGCTCTGACATTTTTTTACGATGAGATAAATCAGCATAGATGCTTGGGTCTTTATAAGGGTTGCGCGGGGCAACCATCATCCACACACCATCACAGCCAAGCGCTTCATGCGCCTTTTGCGCGATGTGCAAATGCCCCTCATGCGGCGGGTTAAATGAACCGCCAAATAATACAATGCGCTTCTTCTTTGCTGCTTTGTCAAAACTCTGTTTTGCCATGATCCCCATGCTTTTCTACTCATCGTGAAAAATATCTAGCCTATTCATAGGAAAATTAACAAATTATGTCCAGTTTTTTATTTGACATAGCACGCATAAGTTTCTATAACTCAGAGCTATAATAACAACTTTATGGATCAGCAATGAAAGTCATACTTGGCAGCGCCGTTGCCACAGGGATAAGAGACGCATTTAACGCCGCCGCTGAAGCAGGGGATTTCAACCTACTCGGCGCGAGCCTTGCGACCTTCCCCAGCTCTGAATCATTTGCTGAAGTCATTTTAGACGAACAAACGCTGCACGCTGACGAGATTAAAGGTCATAATGTGACAATCGTTCAATCGATGCGTGAACCGATCGACATTAGCGCAATGCAGCTCATCTTCGCGATTAAGAACATAAAAGAGCTTGGCGCGAAAAATATCATCGCCGCAGTGCCTTTCATGCCTTATAACCGCCAAGACCGCGCTTTTGATGGCAGGTTATGCTCTGTTGGTTCAAAATATTACGCTGAAATGCTTAAAAATGCCGGCGCGACACATATTATAAGCTCTGAAATGCACTCAAAAGCATCAGAAGGCTTTTACAATGATGTTTTTGGCAAAGAAAACGTGGTTTTGTTGAAAAATTCTGCGCTTTTTGCCGCAGATGCGCGCGAAAATGATAATGCGAATGCCATTATTGGCGCACCAGATGGCGCAGATAAACCAAAAGACGCAGGTCAGCGCCGCGCAGCCGATTTGCGCCGCACATTAAAGCTCAGCGAAACGTTCAAAATTTGGAAAGCGCACCAAGATGGCGACGTTAATGCGACCAAAATTTCCAAGTTTGATGGCAAAGTTAAAAACAAAGACTGCGTGATTATTGATGATTTAACAGATAGCGGCGGTACATTAGTGAACGCGGCGACATTATTAAAACAAAAAGGCGCAAAAAGCGTCACCTGCTATTTAAGCCACGGCGTTTTGGTCGGCAATGCGGCTGAAAAACTGCTTAGCACGCAAACCGCCCTTGATGATAAAGTCGCCATTGACCGCCTTGCCATTATCAACAGCATTCCAAGCGTTGCCGATAAGCGCGCCGCGTTAATCAAAGCTTGCGCGGGCGATGGGGCGTTAGACACAAAATGCCCTAACGTAGAAGAACGCTTTAACGTTATTAACTGCGGCCCACAATATGTTGAAGCCGTAAAAAAACTCAATTTAAAATTATAATATTCATTTGAATACATTAGGAGAAAACGATGCCTTACACAGGACGTGAAAATTACCCTTATTACCAAGAGAAGCTTGCCGAGCCTTCTGCCCTTTGGTCAGATTTATACGCGCTCACAATGGCACAGGCGCTCTGGGAAGATGGCCGCCATAATGCGCAGGCAACGTTTCACGGTTTCATCCGCACCGCGCCTTATGATGGGCAGTATTTGCTGACCGCAGGTCAAAACATCGTCCTTGAATGGATGGATAAAAATTGGAAATTTGACGAAGCGGATATATACACGCTGGCAAAGAAAACAATTACAGGCCCTGAGGGTAAAGAGCATAAACTCTTTAAGCCTGATTTTTTAGAAATGCTGAAAAATTCGCAATTAGACCTGACGATTGACGCAATGCCAGAAGGCGAACTTGCTTTCCCCGCAGAGCCTATTTTCCGCGTTAACGGCCCATTATGGCAAGGGCTGATGGTTGAAGCGGCGATTTTGAATACAGTAAATTCACAATCAAACTTCGCGACATACGCATCCCACTTGAAAACAGCCGCAGGCGGCGCGCCTGTACTTGAATTTGGCCTTCGTCGCGCACAGGCCGTTGGCGGGTTATCATCAACGCGCGGCGCATTTGTTGGCGGCGCTGATATATCATCAAATGTCTGGGCGGAGCGTTGCTATGACATTCCGACAAAAGGCACAATGGCACATGCATTCATCATGTGTTACGAAGATGAGCTAACTGCATTTAAAGCATGGGCGAATGGCATGCCTTATAATGGCATCTTCCTCGTCGATACCTATGACACGCTGCATGGCGTTGAAAATGCGATTAATGTCTGCAAAGAAAACGGCCTGCATTTATCAGGCATTCGCCTTGATTCTGGTGATTTATCGTATCTATCCAAAGAAGCACGTAAATTATTAGACGCAGCAGGCTTCGGCGAAGCGAAAATCACAGCATCAAACGATTTAGACCGCGCGACGATCAACGCCCTTAAGCAAGACGGCGCAAAAATTGATTATTGGACAGTCGGCACAGCTTTGGTCACAGCCAAAGAACAACCTGGCCTTGGCGGCGTTTATAAAATCGGCGCTGTGTTTGATGAAAAAATCACCGCAAAAGAAGTCGATGCCATGCGCGAAGCCGTACGTAAAGGCAAAAAATCACCTGATGAGATTCGCCAGCACGCGCGCGAGCTGATGAAGCTTTCTGGCGATGCGATTAAGATGAGCTACCCCGGTGAGCTTGATGTCGTGCGCTATCTGAAAAGCGGCGAGAACGGTCAGCTTTATTTTGATGGGGGGACAATTTTGTCAAACTGGCAAGAAGACCCGATTAAATATAAAGACCCGAAAGATGAGTTCTCAGGCATTTTAACGCGCGATATTACATCCATTCAGCGTGACAACCACACCATGTCAAAAGACTTTGAAAAAGGCACGCAAGCATACCACCCGCTGCAGCGCGCCTTCACCAAAGGCAAATTGGTTGGCAATATTGAAACTGTGCACCAAGGTCGTGAACGTGGCCTACAGCGCATGGCAATGTTAGAAGAAAGTCACAAGCGTCAGCTTAACCCGCACAGATATGTTGTCGGCGCAGAAGAAGAGCTAAACGACCGCCAAGCAAAAATGGCGCGTAAATTACGCAACACGTCAAGCGTTGCCAAAGCACAGCTTGGTTAATATACAAAAATTTATATTTATTGTTTGAGGAGAATTAAAATGAGCACTACATGGACTGCAGCAAATAACGTTGCATTATTAAACGTCGACCCACAGGACACATTTTGCCCAAATGGCGCGCTCGCCGTTACTGATGGCGACCAGATCATCCCTGCATTAAACAGCCTTCGGGAGCATTTCAACAAAGTCTATTGGTCGCAGGATTTCCACCCTGATAATCATATTTCTTTTGCCTCAACACATGGTGCAGAGCCGTTTTCACTAAAGAAAGTTTCCTATGGCGATCAAGTCATGTGGCCCGAACACGCAAAACAAAGCGCTAGCGATGGCACAGGGGCACAGTTCCATAAAGACCTCGTTTTCAAAGCATCAGACAAAATCATTCAAAAAGGCACAAATAAAGACATCGATTCTTATTCTGCGTTTTTAGAAAATGACAAAAAAACACCGCCGCGTTTTGACAATGGCAATTCCCTCGCTGACGAGCTACGGGCAGATGGCGTCGATACGCTTGTCATTACAGGACTTGCACTTGATTACTGCGCAGGGGATACCGCGCTTGATGCGCTCAGTGAAAAGTTTAATGTGATTGTTGTTGAAGATGCGACGCGCTCTATCACCCCTGAAGGCCGCCTTGCGAAAATCGCGCAAATTGTTGATGCGGGCGGCATTGTGCTGACAAGCGCCGCATTACAGAAAAACCCGCAGCTTATCTGCGCGTAACTTTAGACGATTTATAATTTCACAAAGGCCGCGAGATGAAAATTTTGCGGCCTTTTTTATCTGCGCTGCGCCTTCTGGCGGATCATGAAAACCAGATAAAAAGCGGCAAGTGCGCCCGCCATTGTAAACCAAAAAACCGCATATGATTTATGCTTATTGCGCAATTCAGGCTTGGCGCTGCGCCCCTGAATGATGCTTGAAAGCAGCAAATGCGCATCCGCATCAAATAAGTAAAGCGGCGCGTCTTTATCGCTCTCAGCACGTTTGCGTAGCATGGCGGTAAAGTCAAATTCCTGCCCATCATAGGCACGCAACTTATCGATAGCATTTTGTTTTTGTTCGTAATAGATCCAACCCAAATTTATCCGTGCTGGCAAGCTGCCATCAAGCATAATGCCCGCGCGGACAATATAGGACGGCACGCCATCATGGGGGGATGAGGGCATAAATTCTATGTTTTCCGCGCTTTGTAGCCGCCCCGATATAATACCGCGATAAAAACTATTCGGTGCAAGCCCTGCGTGAATTTCAGCAATATGCTGCGCTGTGATCGGGAAACGTTCAGGGTCTTTGGCATATTCGCGCTCAAGCGAGGATTGCAAACTATTTTTCCACGCAAGGCGCTCAACTTGCCAAAAACCAAGCTTTACCAAGATCATAATCCCGATAATCGTAAATAAGCCTGCGAGGATTGATTTTACATGCATGACATTGCCTTTAAATACCTGTGAATCTGTACCCATGCCACTATAGACCAGAAGAATTTAAACTTCTAAACTTAAAATCAATCATATCATTTTCTTTTCACGATACGCATACAAGGACGTTAAACTATGAAACAATATTTAGAGCTTTGCCAGCGCATCGTCGATGAAGGCCAGTGGGTTAACAACGCCCGCACAGGTATACGCTGCCTCACCGTGATAAATGCTGACCTTGAATATGATGTCGCCAATAATAAATTCCCGCTTATCACCACGCGTAAAAGCTTTTATAAAGCCGCGATTGCCGAATTACTGGGCTATCTACGCGGCTATGATAATGCGGCGGATTTTCGTGAGATTGGTTGTAAAACATGGGACGCCAATGCCAATTTAAACGCCGCATGGCTGGCGAACCCGCACCGCAAGGGAGATGATGATATGGGGCGCGTATACGGCGTACAGGGACGCTCATGGGCGAAGCCAGATGGCAGCCACCTCGACCAATTAAAAAAGGTGATTGATAATTTAAGCAACGGCATTGATGACCGCGGGGAGATTGTCACATTTTATAACCCCGGTGAATTTGACATGGGTTGTTTACGTCCATGTATGCACACACATACGTTTTCCCTGCTTGGCGACACATTGTCGCTAACCAGTTATCAACGCAGCTGTGATGTGCCGCTTGGCCTTAATTTCAACCAAATTCAGTGCTTTGTCCTGCTCGCCTTAGTCGCGCAAATTACAGGGCATAAAGCCGGCAAGGCCTATCACAAAATCGTCAATGCACATATTTATGAGAACCAATTAGAGCAAATGCGTGATGTGCAGTTAAAGCGCGAGCCATTCCCCTCACCGCAGCTGACCATTAACCCAGAGATCAAATCGCTTGAAGATATTGAAACATGGGTCAGCACCAAAGACTTTACGCTGAGCGGCTATCAAAGCCATGAAGCCATCAAATACCCCTTTGCAGTATAAGGAACATCATCACATGGGCATTTGTTCACTTATTGCCGCAGTGGCAGATAACGGCGTGATCGGGAAAGATAACGACCTGATTTGGTATATTCCTGATGATTTAAAATATTTCAAAGCAAAAACAAGCGGCAAGCCTGTCGTGATGGGGCGCAAAACATTTGAGTCCATCGTGGATCGTATCGGAAAACCGCTGCCTAAACGCCGTAATGTCATTATCACCCGCCAAGCCAACTATGACGGCCTCGGCGCAGATGTCGTCAGCGATGTGAATAGCGGCATATTTACCGCCAAGCAACATGCAGATGGTGAACTTTTTATCCTTGGCGGCGCACAAATTTACGCTGAAACCATCAATTTATGTGACCGCCTTTATATTACAGAAGTACATCAATCTTATAAAGGCGACAGCTACTTCCCCGACATAGACAAAACAATCTGGCAAGAAACCAGCCGCGAAGACAATAAAGGGGACGCCAGTAAAGCCATCCCCGATTATAGTTTTGTGGTCTATGAGCGCCGTTAAGCCCTAATGCATACGCGGCAGGTTTTCTTTAATCACATCGGGACAGTCGCTAAAGAAGCCGTCAACGCCTAGGTTGACAAGGCGGCGGGCAAGCATGGGGTCGTTTACGGTGTAGCAAAGTAAGGGAAGTTCAAAATCAAGCAAGGCTTCAACGGCGCTCGCTTCGGTTTCGGCATCAAAATTAATGGTTTTTGGCGTGAAAAACTCCACGAGGTCGGCGAGATTATCGGGCATTTCTTTTTCAAGTAGCAAGCCGCGCGCCCAATCCCCCGCCATATCACAGGCGACTTCTAAGGAAACATGAGAAAAGCTTGAAATAAGCAGACGGTCATGCGCATCCCAGCTTGCCGCGAGCAAATCGAGTGCAACTTCGGCGGTTTCTTTTTCACGCCCGGGGCATGGTTTAATCTCCATATTAAAACCAAGGTCGCGCTCATAGATAACATCCAACGCTTCTTCCAATGTCGGGATTTTTACGCCGGCGAAGCTATCTGCATACCAGCTGCCCGCTTCTAAGTGTTTAATATCATCATAAAGCATTTCAGCGACTGGGCCAGAGCCGTTGGTTGTGCGTTCCAAAGTGTCATCATGGAAAATGATTGGCACTTCATCCTTGGTTAGTTTGACATCAAGCTCAACCCATTTAATGCCCAAATCGGCAGCAGTATGGATCGATTCCAATGTATTTTCTGGCGCATATGATTTTGCGCCGCGATGACCAATAACCCTAGGAAGACGTAAAGACATTTGTAACCTTTATATTTTATATTTAAATGCTATTCGCCCTTATAGCGCAACGTACGTGGGGTGTCACTAGCAAATTTTTTTCGTACAACCTCAGCCGCATTAAGGAAATTTAAAGAAGTTTTCTATATCATGCGAATTGTGAGTAAAAAAAATTCTCGTGTGTGTGTGGAGAAAAACAATGCGTAATCTATCATTAGCCGCCGCTATGGAGGCTTTCGTAACAAGACCAGAGCTTTTAGACGCTAATGTAAAACAGCGTCCTGAAAAAGCGCGCGAAAAAGACAAATCAGGCAGTGAGCTACCTGGTCGTCTTGACCGCGTATCACAGGAGCTTTCTTTATATATTTCAGTAGACCCGATCTTAGCGAGCCTACACAAAGAATATTTAGATGCTTGTGCATTGTTAGATGGCCTCGCTGCCAAGAACAATCCCGATTACAGCCCAATGGCTACCGTTGCCAGCGATCGCGTTGAAAGCGCGCATAGCGCCTTTAGTGCACGACTTATTGAGCTGCGCAGCGATGAAACAACAAGCGCCATGGTCGAGATGAAGCGCCATAGGCTGGTTCTTGAAGAAATGGAAGAGCGTAAAATTGCACGCCGTATGAAAGAAGAGAAAGCCTATTTGCACAAAAAAGATATTGAAGCAACGCAAGGCAAAAAAGCAAAGCGTGAAAAAACTTTCGCTATTGATATGTTCATGGCCTATATGATGATGAGCTGGACAATGCACGCGCAAAGTCGCCGTGAACTTAAATATGCTTTTGAAGATGCCTTTATTGGCCAAGTTTCACGCCAGAAGAGTGGTACGAGCGGCTAACATAGCAAAATATAAATAAACGCCTCTTTTGCGCCATAATATGTGCGACGCGGCGTTTTCTTTATATCGGCGCAAAGGCGCTTTTATACTGAGCACTCATACGGATATTTTCAAAATAATTTTGCACTTCTGTGCGATATTCTTCCTTCAACGCTTCATAAGTTTCAATATCCAAGACATCCTCGTCCAGGTCAAACTGCGTTAAATAGTTTTTTAAGTAAGCGGCCTCTTCTGGCTTGCTATGCAATGCATTATTATGCCCCTTATGCTCTTTACGTGTTGTTAAAGAGAAGTACGGATTGTATTCCGCCCTTGGCCCTAATGGCGTTTGGCAGGTGATGATTTCATCCTCCGCGAGACCTTGGCACGGCATTGTAAATTCATCCGTCAGTAAAGACAGCACCAAGACTTCGCCGCCCATTGATTTTAGACGCTGAGCCAGCCCATCATTTGGCGCATTATCCGTCAAATCACCATTGACATGTGCTTTACCACAAAATTGCACACTCAGCCCAGCATGGCGCGCCGCGGCGCGCTGTTGTAACATGGTGGCCATATGCGCGTTACGTATTTTCATCCCCTGCGGCGAGGCAATGTGGAACATATCATCGGGGTCTTCCCCGCAAAGCGCCGCTGCGGTGCGTGCCTTTGGGTCTTCATAGGTGATAATTTCATCACCATCATAGGAAATATCACTGCTGATAAAGGAAATATCATCGCCTTTGGCAAAGCATTGCAGCACATAATGCGCCAATGTTTTATGCGCAAAATATGCGATGGGGTTTTCGGCCTGATAAAAGCGCAGCTTTAAGCTGAGCGCGGTTTGCTGATCTGCTTGTAACAATGTATTCAAAATCGCAGGATCATGCATATAGGAACGATCCGCGTTATAAAAACGCGCCAATAAATCATAAGGCTGTTCATAAGCAATGCTGATATGTCGCCCCATTGTTTTTAACGCGTCCAAAAACAATATGTGATGCAGGTAATGTTGCAGACTTTCATGGTCTTCACCAACCAGAAGATAAAGCGGCGCGTCGGTTTTGCCTTGCGCATCCATTGTTTGGCGTTTGGCGCTAATTTTGGCTAAAGCGCCCGCGACGCTGCGCATAATTGCCCGCGCGGCAGGGTCGATATTTTGCCCCTGCACATTTTGCACAGTGCTAGGCGCGTCCGCATTATTCTGCTCCACGCCTTTGCTTCCGGAAGATGTATTATATTCTGCCTTAATCGTAAAATTCCCTTTTGAGGTCAGCTTCTCTTATTTTACATACTTGAGTTGTGCGCATTTTATACACTATATATTTTTCATATACCAGTTGTTTTTTATCATTGTATGTGCCTTACAGTTAATCTCATCCAGATCAACCTCAGCAATCCAACCCTTTTTAATATAAGGATCAATACGTTGGTACTGATCTAAAGCTGCGCGCCTAAACGCATCATGTGCATACCATGTTTGTACAGGGTGGCCATAGCCATTAACCCCGACATGCATGGCAAATATTTCAGGCCACTGCGCCTTTAATGTCATTAAAAAGCGCCTTGATGCCTTAATATTGCCAAATGAAATGATGCTCTGCGCATCATTAAGCGCCGCGTGCTGATTGAAAGCCGCCCTGCAATTTAAAACATTTTGCTGCGTGTTTGTTGCATTATTTTCGACAATAATGCGTCCTTGCGGGACGCCGCGCGCCATTAAAAACTTTGCAATGCGCTCCGCTTCTGTTTCAACGCTTTGATCCAAAGGGTCATCAGGATCGCAAATCACGCCGCCACTTACTGCTATATAAGGGAAATACCCTAAATGATAATAATTAGCCGCTTCATTGGCGAGGCTGCGGCAAATTGTTTTATTACCAAAAATCATCGCAGCGTCAGCGGGCGCAAGCGCCGTTTTCTCAATCAGAAAATATGCGCCAATGCTGTTAAATTCCTCAATGTTTTTTGACATCTCATCCCCTGCATTCTCGGCCTTTTTTCAAGGCACTCCTTTGAACAAAGACTCAACTTTTATAGAGTCCTTAAGCAAAGGTCAATGCAGCTTATGGATTATTGCGCAGCTTCTTCTATAGAATTCTCAGCAGCAGGATTTTTAGATACGGTAAAATCTGACGCTGATTCATTCGCAATTTCTTCATCAAACATCCGCAAAAACTCCTCAGGGCGCGTATCACGCTCCATCGGCATATATAAGCGGCGCCCAATGACAAAGGATGGCACATAATGCGCGCCAACTTCTATAGCGAGCCTTTGGTTATTTTCAATAGCCGCACCAATTTCCACTTGGTCACTCATACGCAGCATTTCAATAACGGGCAAGCCCGCCGCATCCAGAACATCAATCGCGCGGTCGACATCCATTTTACCCTTCGTGTTTAATATAACTTTATGAAATTCGGGGAACAGCCCCATACGCGCTGCCGCCATTGCGAGTTTCGCCATCGCAAAAGAATCTTCGCCCATAAAAGGTACAGGGCGAATAACAACACGCACATCATCGCGCTGCTCCATCGCTTCATGCAAAGTTGCTTCTTCAATAACACAATAGGGGCAGTTATAATCATAAAAAACAACTACGCGCAAAACAGAGTTTTCATCACCCATAATGGTTAACGCTGTGTCGGTATCAAAAATATCGGCAAGCTCACCATCATGCAGCACCTTTTTGGCAAAGCCCTCTTTATCGACTTCTATGGGGACGAACGCCTCTTGCTTGCCCTTCTGGTATACAGGCAGGACGAAGAAATAGCCAAAACCAAGCATTGAGACAATGATGCAAACAAGAAATGTTGTGAGGAAGTAACGCATATTAAGCCCCCTAGAGCCTTGCTTATTGTTGTGATGTGATCATCGGCTTCATGCTTTCGAAAGGAATATATCCAGGCACGAATTCATCGCCAATAATAAAGGCTGGCGTACCAGAAATGCCTAAGCCATCCGCTAGCTCACGGTTGCGCAGTAACAATGCCGCAACCTCTTTACCATTTGCATCAGCTTTTAATTTTTCAAAGTCCATACCGAGCTCTTCCGCGATTGATTTGAACAAATCTTCGCTTTTAGCGCCATTTTTCTCAAACAATGCGGTATGGAAGTCAAAATATTTACCTTGCATATCCGCTGCTAAAGCAAATTTCGCTGCTTCACGTGAAGAATTCCCTAATACAGGCAGATCAATAAATGCGACTTTAACATCAAGATCTTTATCTGCTATCGCTTGCTGGACGACGTCAAAACCACGTTTACAATAACCACAATTATAATCCAAAAATTCAACAATCAGGAATTCTGCTTCTGGGTTGCCGCCATAAGGCACTTTAAGATCTTTCGATTTAATATCACCAAGTAGGCTCGACGATGCTTCCTTTGCGCCTTTTGATTTTTCTTCTGCGAGGCGCTTATGATAAAGCTCGACAGATTCCATAAGCACTTCGGGGTTATTCATGATGAATTGGTGTATCATGTCGTTGACAACGGCCTTTTGATCCTCTGACATTGATGAATCAATTTTTGTCTCCGCCTGCACAGGCAGAGCAAACGACACAATAAGAGCCGCAGCCCCGAGACCCAATAAACTTAAACCACGCTGAAACATAGCCATCCTCACTTCTTAAAACTGATAATTACACATAGTCACTTTCAAATATTCGCGCCACGTGCATGAAACGTTACAAGCAATGATAAAGTAAGATAAAATAAATGGAAGAGCCAATATTTAATAATAAACAAATTGCGCCACACGGCGCGCCAGGACACGCGACAAAAAGAAAAAAATATAAAAAGAAAAATCTTAAAAGTAAAAAGGCGCCGTCTTATGCGTTCGCAGCCTTAGAAACTCTATGAGTCAAATAATCACTAAAATTTTCGCTGATCGTTTTATGCGCCGCTTTTGGCATATCGCCCATGCCGATCATTTCAAGCATAGGAATATCATCAATATTTTCCTGATGCGCATGAAGGTATTTTGCCACCGCCGCATTATTAGCCGCATAAATGGAAAGCGCAGCGTTAATATCATCTGCACTTTGGACAAAGCTTTGGGTTTGCGCGATTTGCAAATCATCAAACTCTTTAGCTGCGAAACGCACTGAGCGCGGCATACGTTCATTGTAAAAAGCCACATGTTCTGGCGCTAGAGCAAGAACATCGTCGCCTGCGCCGCGATAAAGCTTATTAATACAACCAGATAAATGCTCATTCCATATATTGGCTGTAAGACATAAAGAGTTTCTAACAAAAACCACGCGGTCATACTCCGCCGGTGCGACTTGATTAGCGGCTAAAGCTTTATCAATATTCTGCGTAACAACAACCAAACGATACATGGCATTGAGTACCGACATCGCGTTGTCTCTCAGCGTCTTATCTGTTGTCATCTTTGTTACCTTTTTATGTCTTCGCCCAAAGCGTGTATTTTTATTCATATTACCCAGAAGAAACTCATATTTAACATAAAACTTAACTTTGTCAAGTTTTTTACCATTTTTAACTTAAAACGCAGCGCAGGCCATAGCAAGGCAAAAGCCAAGAAACATGTTTTGTTTAAACAGCTTTAAGCAATTTTGCGGGTTATTAGGCTGCCAGGCCGCTAAGCCACGTATATAATACGCATATGCGGCGATAGCGATTATAAAGAAAGCTAAACCTGCATGGGCCAAAACTCCTGCAAGCATGAAAAATACAAAACTTAGCGCATAAAAACCATAGACCCATTTTTGTCCGTTCTCACCGAATAACAAAGCGGTTGATTTAACGCCGATCAGCGCATCATCCTCTTTGTCCTGATAACCATAAATCGTGTCATAGCCCAATGTCCAAAAGATACCAGCAATGTATAAAAACAATGCTGCTAGAGATACACGACCCTCAATCGCAGCCCAGCCCATCAAAGCGCCAAAATTAAATGTAAAGCCAAGAAAAAGCTGCGGCCAATAAGTCACGCGCTTCATCGCGGGGTAGAGCGCCACAAAACACAAAGACAGCACACCTAAAAGTATTGCAGTGAGCGGCAATGCAAGCAGGATGGACAAAGACAGCATCAACAAAACAGCCAAAACCATGACAGCATGGTGCAATTTCAATGCACCGCTCGCCAAGGGGCGCAATGCTGTGCGCTCAACCTTACCATCCAGGCGGCGATCCCAGATATCATTAATGACACAGCCCGCGCTACGCATTAAGAACGCCCCCAGTGTAAACAGCATAACCATTTTCCAGCCATAACCGTGCAGACTTAATGCACCGCCAGCCGCCATAAAAAGCGCCCAATAACAAGGCCAGAGCAACAAAAGTACACCCACAGGACGATCAATACGCATCAGGACAATATAGGGCCTTAACCATATCGGGGCGTGGCGCAGCAAGCGACCTTTAAATTGAATATCTGTGTTTTCCATCATATTATATTTGTCTCTTTATAAGATTATGCTATGACTTTATGCGTTATGAACGATATTGATGTCCACAAAAAATTGCCACGTATCTTTGTTGATGCCCCGATAGAAGAGGGGGTAGAAATTGCGTTATCCCCGCTCCACGCCCATTATTTTCACAATGTTATGCGCCAGAAAAATGGCGCATCTATCCGCATTTTCAATGGGCGTGATGGTGAATGGTGCGCCGTAATTTCTGCGCTCAGCAAAAAAGCGGGAATATTGATGCCGCATCAACAAATCAAGCCGCAAGACACGTCACAAAAAGACATTACGCTTATATTCGCGCCGATTAAAAAAAGCCGTCTTGATTTCCTCGTTGAAAAAGCTGTTGAGCTTGGGGTGAGCCAGTTCCAGCCCATATTGACCCAAAACACCGAAGTGCGCAAATTAAACACTGTGCGCATCGCCTCACAAATTATTGAAGCCACCGAACAATGCGAGCGACTCAATATCCCACAATTATTACCACTATGCGATTTAAACAGCGCCCTAAAGAAGCACGCCAATATATATGCCGCGATCGAGCGCGATGAAAATGCACCGCATATACAAAATATTAGCGCCAATGATCAATGCGCCCTGCTTATCGGCCCTGAGGGCGGGTTTACCGCAGAGGAAGTTGATATTATGCACAATAGCAGCGCGATAAGCCCTGTATCTTTGGGGTCGCGCATTTTACGCGCAGAGACAGCGGCGCTTTATGGACTTGCTTATTTAAATAGATAAGAAAATCTTACCCGTAACACTTGCTTGATTTGTTGATATATCTTATATATAAACATGCTGAAATATTTGTTTCTAAAATAAATTTAAGTAAGTAAAAACAAAATCATACAACTGATAAGAGATCGATACATCATGGTGAATAAAGTCTATTTTTTTGTTGGGGCGCTATTGCTTAGCCTTTTCGCGTTTCCTTTCGCTAGTTTTGCACAGGACACCGCAAGCGCAATACAGCCGCATTTTGGTTTCCAAGAAGCCGTGACACCAGTCGCCGAAGAAATTCACAAATTTCACAACTTAATGATGTACATCATTACAGGCATCACCATTTTTGTTTTGGTGTTACTTGTCTATGTCGCGTTGCGCTTCAACGATAAAGTAAACCCAGAGCCTTCAAAAACAACGCATAACGTACCTTTGGAAGTTATCTGGACATTGGTTCCTGTGTTAATTTTGCTTGTTATTGTTGTCCCCTCTTTCCGTCTGCTTTATTTCACAGACCGCGTCGTTGACCCAGAAATGACCGTGAAAGTCATTGGCAACCAATGGAACTGGACGATCGAATACCCTGACCATGACGAATTGTCATTCACATCGATTATGATTGCATCAGAAGATATTGACCCAGCAAAAGGGCAAAAGCGCTTGCTATCTGTCGACAACCCAATGGTATTGCCCGTTGACACAACCATTCAGTTTGATGTCACAGCAAGTGACGTCCTCCACAGCTTCGCCGTTCCTGCTTTTGGCATAAAAGTTGATGCCGTCCCTGGGCGCACAAACCAAACTTGGGTGCGCATTGAAAAAGAAGGCGTTTATTACGGTCAATGCTCTGAGCTTTGCGGTAAAGACCACGCATTCATGCCAGTAGAGGTTCACGCAGTCAGCAAAGAAGCATTTACTGACTGGCTCGAAAAAGCCAAAACTGAATTTTAATTTGATACATCAAACTGCGTAAGAATAACTTAAAATAAAAAGGATATCACAATGGGTGATCACGATCATAAACCAGGATTTTTTATGCGTTGGTTCTGTTCTACCAACCACAAAGATATTGGCACACTATACATTATCTTCTCCATTATAGCCGGCCTGATTGGCGGCGCATTTTCAATGCTTATGCGCTACGAGCTGCAAATGCCTGAACTTCAGCTTGTTGAAGATGGGCAAATGTGGAATGTGTGGATTACAGCGCACGGCCTGATCATGGTTTTCTTTGTTGTTATGCCCGGCCTTATTGGCGGTTTTGGTAACTGGTTTGTACCGCTGATGATTGGTGCGCCTGATATGGCCTTCCCAAGACTAAATAACATTTCGTTTTGGTTAATTGTTCCGGCTTTCCTCTTACTTATTGCTTCAGCCTTTGTTGGCTCTGGCGCGGGCACAGGCTGGACAGTTTATCCACCGCTTTCAAGTGCATTGGGGCATCCGGGCGCTTCGGTAGATATGGCGATTTTCGCGCTTCACCTTGCGGGCGCAAGCTCCATTCTTGGCGCGGCAAACTTTATTACAACGATTATCAACATGCGTGCCCCTGGCATGACGCTGCATAAAATGCCGCTTTTCGTCTGGTCAATGCTGATTACAGCCTTCTTGCTTGTACTTTCACTGCCTGTCCTTGGCGGCGCGATTACAATGCTGCTGACTGATCGTAACTTTGGCACGGCCTTCTTTAACCCTGAAGGTGGCGGCGACCCGATTTTATACCAGCACTTATTCTGGTTCTTTGGTCACCCAGAAGTTTACATCATGATTTTGCCTGCATTTGGTATCATCTCGCATATCGTTTCAACGTTCTCAAGAAAACCTATCTTTGGTTATTTGGGCATGGCTTATGCGATGGTTTCGATCGGCTTTGTTGGCTTTATCGTCTGGGCGCACCATATGTACACAGTGGGTATGAGCGTCAATACGCGCGCTTACTTCACTGCGGCAACATTGATTATCGCCGTGCCAACAGGGATCAAAATCTTCTCGTGGATTGCAACGATGTGGGGCGGCTCTATTCGCTTTAAAACACCGATGCTTTGGGCGATTGGCTTCATCTTCTTGTTCACACTTGGCGGCGTAACTGGCGTTGTCCTTGCCAATGCGGGTATGGATATTGCGCTTCATGATACATATTATGTTGTTGCCCATTTCCATTACGTGCTTTCACTTGGTGCGGTCTTCGCACTATTTGCTGGCTTCTACTACTGGATTGGCAAAATGTCTGGTCGTCAATATCCTGAATGGATGGGTAATCTGCACTTCTGGATCACCTTTATTGGTGTGAACATGATTTTCTTCCCGCAGCATTTCTTAGGTCTCAATGGTATGCCACGTCGCTACCCTGACTACCCAGAGGAATGGCAGCATTGGAATGAAATCTCATCATACGGCGCATACATCACAGGCTTGGCTACTGTCTTCTTTGTGTTTGTTGTCTTCTACACATTATTCTTTGGCCGCAAGGTTGGCGATAATTACTGGGATGTGCAGAAGAACACACTGACATTGGAATGGACCGTTTCTTCACCGCCGCCATTCCACCAATTCTCTGAGCAGCCTAAAATGAAATAGACCGCTTTGATTAAATATACAAAAAACCCGCTTAACATCATAAGCGGGTTTTTTATTATCTGATTTTTGCTGCGCGTTTAATTACGGCGCGACATTGATACGGATTTTATTTGCGCCCATCCCCATATGTTCAAGCTTTGTATTTATAAAGGCAAGCTCTTCATCTCGCGAAGTAATATCTGGGCGCTCGTTATCAAGCACGTCTTTATCCTCAGAAAGGCTTGGGTTTAGCGTGCCTGTATTGGTGTTATAAAATGTTTTATATGCCGGTACGCGCGCCGAGATAATTTTATGCGTGTCATCCAGCGCATCGATATTAGCCGCAATACCCTCATGAGGCATATATAGCGCCATGAACGGTGCGTTCATTTGATTAAAACACCCCGCAAGAGAGTTCTGCGTAGCCCAAACAGCATTGCCCGTAATATGTCCATGCCCACAAAACTGCACGGCGAAACGGGCATTTTGTTTCTCGGCAAGCTGTTTTAAACGATCCGCCATAAAGACATTACGGATAAATGCCCCTTCGGCGGAGAGCACATGCACTGCGTCACTAGGCTGTGCGGCTTCGAAGAAAGTTTTATAAACGTCAAATGTCGCAGGGTCATTTAAGTCTAAATGCATATCCGCGCTTGCGGCATCATTAAATATCGCCGTGAAGCCATCAAGGCCTTCGCTGTGATGGAGCGCCGTGCGCATAAAAAAGCGGTTGGCTAAATCTGCCGTCGGTGATGATGATTTTTGTATAGCGCGGCTTAGCGTTTTTTCACCAAGCGCTTTATCACTCATATCTGCATTAAGCGTTTCGCCTGATGCGTCTAAATAATTATGCGCGTATTCTATGCCTACGGCGATTGATTCTTCATGTTCCGCCAACGCTGCAAGCAGCAAACTATTATGCAGCAAATGTGCGCTACAGCTATGTGTTTCACCAATGGCGAGGAAAAGCGGCACATCAGCAAGCCCTTCTGCATCAAGCGCGGCACGTCGTGCCAAAATCACGCTGAGCGCATCTTGCACATCCTCATATATATCGGCAGACTCAGAGTCCTGCGCTCTCATTTTTTTGATATCCAAAGCCTTTTATCCCTGCTTATATCGCCTATATTTATTTTCAGGCGTTAAAAGCATCATTACATAGCGCCCAAGGACAATCAATATGTAAATCTAAATTATCAGAGAAAATTATGGTATCATAAAATGCAACAGCCCCATATGACTGAGCTTTTCTTTGACGAATTTCTTTTCTTTACGCTGCGTTTGCATGTCGGGTAAATCCGTGCCAAAGCCAGAATAATCTTGCTCCGATTTTTTAAGGTCGGGGTCATAATATGCTTCATAGCTTGGTATGTTTTCACCATTATAGTAATCCGCGTCATCAATGCCCTGCATCTCTGCGGCATCTCCATTTTGGAAGACAGAGAATACTGGAAGCGCCCAAATGTTAAATATGCCGCGCAGGCTCTGTGGCGATTTATTATGCTGCCCGTCGCCATTAACATGGGTTTGCCCGCAAAGTTGCACTGCGATGCGCGCATCCTGCGCGTCGGCGTAGCTATAAAGTTTATGCGCCATATAAACATTACGGGCCCACATGCCTTTGACAGATGTAATACTCACCCCCGCTTTCGCTTCGCCTAAACATTCTTTAACGCAGGCTTTGGTGAAATCGTCTTTGAGCGATAAATTATCTGCGGGCGTACGCGCAGCATCAGAATTAAACCCCAAAAACGCCCCACCGCCTTCAAGGTGCTGCTTAAACATATAATGAGAAAGGGTTTGCATCGCATAGGGTGATTGCAGCGATGTGCTGATTGTATTGACATACATGTCCCCCAGCCCCTTATCAAAAGGGTTAGAGCGGTAACGTTCCAGCATAGCGTCCATTTCGTCGTCACCAACGCCTTGAACATCACGCAAGAAACCACGAAGCTCGTCTTCATCAGAAAAGTTATGCGGATATTCATAAGCAACGCTCATGCGCTCCCCGCTCTGGCGTAAAGCTTCGAGTAGTAAGATATGATGGATACGCTGCGCGGGCTGCCAATGGTTTTCACCAGCAAGGACATATAAGGGCTGCGCAGCGAGCCCCTGCTTATCAAGCTCTGCACGGCGTGCCAATATTCTTGCGGCCGCCATCGTCGCGCTATGGAGCATCGCAGCGGCTTCGCTATCAATTTTCTCGACCACGCTGATATCAATGTCCCAAATATTCATATTCATCGCAAATCAAACCCTATGCGCAAATGCATTAAGCCCATATTATCAAGCTTCTCATGCACATAGAGCATTTCTTCTTCGCCTGAATTTATGCCCAAGGAATCATTGCCCGTCCAAAAATCAACGAAACTCTCCCAAAAAGAATCTGACTTTTTACGCATTTTCTTTTGTTTAATCGGGTTATATTGCGCCGATATATTGGGCAATCTTGGGCATTTGATAATTTCATTGTCTTTTAGCCCTTGATAGGTCGGCTGTTCAGGGCCCAGAAAGACGCCAATGACTGGCTGAGCAGATTGTTTGAATATATTACACAGCCCTTCTTTATGGTGGCTGACCCCCGCATAAAAAGGCTGTTCATCACCATTAACATGAGTGCGTCCACAAAGCTGCAAAGCTATGCGTGGCTTAAATTTTTGCGCGACATCATAAAGGCGCTGCGCCATATAACGGTTACGGATATACATGCCTTCTTGGTTGACCAGCGACATATTCTTTTTCACGGTGCCAAAGGCTTTAAGCATAATATTCTGCACAGCCGGGTCAGCGGCGTTAAGGAATTTTTCCTTGAGCCGCGGCGCATCGGTACGCAAGCCGCAGAAATTACCTTTGCCTTGCGCCTGCATTTTGAACATATTGTAATGTAGCAAGCCATGGGAATAACTCGCCATTTTTAGCTGCTCATTCATGGTATAATATAAATCAACAGCGCCTTTGAAATAGGCATTTTTCTTATAAATATCTTTATGCGCAGCATGATCCGCGGGGCTTACGCGGGCGACATATTTAAGGTAATGGTCTAAATAATGGTCATCCGCGCTATCACTTGGGCGCTCTACGCCGACAAGCAGTTTTTCGTCAGCCTGTTTTAGCCCCTCCAACACAAGCAAATGATGCAACATATGTGAAGGGCGGTCATGGGTTTCCCCTGCCATAACATAAAGAGGTTGATCCTTTTGCCCTGCACGGTCTAAGGCTTCGCGGCGTTCGAGAATTTTTTTCGTTGTCTGAACGGCGCTTGAAAGTATGGCGGCAGCATCGCTGTCAATTTGTTCGACTTGGGCGATGTTTATGTCGGTGAGCTTTATCATTATCATATCTCCCTGTTACTTTAAAGCGTATCAGAGAAACAAAAAAGCGCAAGGCGCAACCTAAGATATATACAAATAATACACGGCTAAGCTTGTTTTTTCATAAGTTTTGACTCGCGCCAAAGTATTAAAACGTTACTCAAAATTAATAAAGCGCAGCCACCGATCACGTAAATATCAGGGACATGAGCAAAGAAAACCCAGCCAATCAGCGTCGCCCAAAATATGCTCAGATAACTAAACGGCGTCAGCAATGATGCCTGCGCATGGCGAAACGCTTCGGTTTTGAAGAGCTGAGAGAGTAGCCCCGCCGCCGCGACCAATAAAACAGGCCATGCCAGCGCCGCATTTAACAACGCCCCCGTCCAGATGAATGGCAGAAACGCGCCACAAAACACCGTCCCCGTCGTGAGGAAATAAAAAGTAGTCGTCAGCGGGTTTTCATTACGCTGCCCCAAATGGCGCAAATTAATACTGACAATCGCAATCAGCAGTGATGAAAGCAGGCCAACGGCAATGCCGAACCAATTATTCATTTCAATGGCAGGCTGCGCGATCAGGCTTACAGCAGCAAAGCCTGCTGCCACCGCGCCCCAGCGCCAAGGGCCAATATGTTCTTTGAGAATCACGCCAGAGAGGATAAGCACGATAATCGGGACAAAGAACCATAGCGCCACAATATCAGCCAAGGGCAGCAAGGACACCGCCCAAAAAGCAAAAATCAAAGATGTATTACCAAAAAGGGAGCGCGTAAGCTGCCCCCTTAAATAGTTTGTTTTAAACAAGGTGAAATCACCTTTAAGCCAAATAATGGCGCTGATGCCCAGCGCAGCGAGTGCGTTACGAATAAAAGCAACCTCAATAGCGTGCATATCTTCAAATTGCAGCGCCTTTGCCCCAGCGTTCATAATGGTCACTGTGATCGTAAAGGCGATAAAAAGCGCAATGCCTGTGGCTGCTTTTTTCTCTATACTCTATACTCCGTTATTCGTCTCGCTTGGCTGAGTTAGCTTGGCTTGGCTTGGTTAACTGGGCTTAATTGACTTTTTTATCAACCAGTTTACCTGCGGTAATCCACGGCATCATTTCGCGCAGTTCCCTGCCAACGCTTTCAATCGGATGCTCGGCTTCATCTTCGCGGGTTTTCTTGAAAATGTTTTGACCGCCCTTGCACTCATCCATCCATTTTTTGGTAAATTTGCCTTGCTGGATATCTTCGAGGACGCGTTTCATTTCTGCTTTGGTTTCTGCTGTAATAATACGCGGCCCAGTTTCATAATCTCCAAACTCTGCCGTATTTGAAATCGAGTAACGCATATTCGCCATCCCACCTTCATAAAGCAGATCAACAATCAGCTTTAATTCATGCAAACATTCAAAATATGCCATTTCAGGCGCGTAACCAGCTTCGGTTAATGTTTCATAGCCGGCCTTTACAAGCGCACATAGCCCGCCGCAAAGCACTGCTTGTTCACCAAATAAATCTGTTTCGCATTCTTCTTTAAAGCTTGTCTCAATAATGCCAGAGCGCCCACCGCCAACAGCAGATGCATAGGCAAGCGCCTTTGCCTGCGCCTTGCCTGATGCGTCTTGTTCAACGGCAATAAGGCATGGCACGCCGCCGCCTTTTTGATATTCGCCGCGCACTGTATGACCGGGGCCCTTTGGCGCAATCATAATCACGTCTAAATCAGGGCGGGGCTTAATCAGGTCAAAATGAATATTCAGGCCATGGGCAAAGGCAAGCGTTGCACCTTGTTTGAGGTTATCTTTCAAATCATCATTATATAAATCTTGCTGTAATTCATCAGGCACGGCGATCATCATAATATCCGCCCATTTCGCAATTTCATCAGGGGTCATAACGGTAAAGCCTGCGCCTTCTGCCTTTTGTTTGCTTACGCTACCTGCGCGCAGCCCGATGCGGACATCGTCAAGGCCGCTATCGCGCATATTTGCCGCATGGGCGTGGCCTTGCGAGCCATAGCCAATAACGGCAACATTAAGGCCTTTAAGTTCGTTTAAATCACAATCGCGGTCATAATAAATTTTCATGGTCAGAATCCTTAAAAGAAATGAATGTTGAGATACGCCGTTGCAGCCCATCAGGCGCGACGATTATAGCGCGATATGCGCATCAGCAACAGGGGTGTGTAATGATTTTTTTTAACGATAAAAAAAGCCGCATATTTCAGCGGCTTTTGTTTAATCATTTAAATGGGATGATTTGCCTTTTTCTTGCGCGGCCTTGGCTTCGGCGACAATATGTTTCAAACGCGCCTCTTCTATCCGCCCCGTATCGGCGGCTTTGTAAGCGGCATTTTCACTACGCGGCTTTAAGCTCAGCACACGGCTATATGCAGCCTCGGCCTCAGTATATTTTGCGCGCTCAAACAGGTAGTCGGCCCAGAAGAAATTGGCATCAATGCCATTGGGGCTAATTTTAAGCGCTTTTTTAATATGGCGCTCAGCCTTGTCATTATCACCAAAAGCGATAGGCCAGCCAGGCACACCATAATATAGCGCCCCTAATATCGCATGGGCCTGCCCATCCATCGCTTTCTCATCTTGCTTGATCGCTTCTTCAAAAAGCTTCTTCGCTGATTTAACTTTCGGTAAAGCAGAAAGTCCGCCAATTAATGAAGCGTGTGTTGAACGCACGGTAGCGAGCACAATTTTTGTGTTAACATCTTGCGGCGCTTTGGCGAGCGTGGCTTCGAGCTGTGTTTCAAGCACTGCGAGCTCTGTCTTTTTTTGATCATCGCTTAACTTATTATACTTCACATCCGCCCATTTTTTATAAGCGTCCAAAGCATCGGCCTGAGCCAGAGATGGCACGCCTGCCATAACCAATACCATCATACATATGCGCAATAGCTTTATCATCGGATAAGCCTCCTTAGAAATTATATTTCATGAATTTATACTACCAGTTACTCGCTGCTGACTAAATGCATCATTAAAGTGCCATAAGCCGTTTTGACTTTGACTTTTACAGGGACAAATAAATCTGAATCTTTCAATTTACCCAGCCATATTGTTGGCAATGCGCCGGCATCGCGGCCTTGTTCTTGAATAGACATCCAGCCCCGTGGTTTTTTGTGCCATTTACCGGCTTTCGGCTCAACGATAATTTCACATTTTTTTGCTGCGCCACCATAAATATTATAACGTGAACTTTTCAAAATCGTTTCAGATACAGGGGCAAATTTTAATGCAAAGCGGCGCTTGCCATCAAAGATATCTTCTGAGCTGCTACAGCTTTCACCGCGGCCCAAATTATGCATGACCTTTAAGGTCGCGCTGAGAATATCTGTGGTATCCTTAACAAGCTCTGTACTGAGTTCTGTTTTGGGCTTTTTCTTACCGGCTTCGACCTCAAGAAAGTCTGTTAAATTCCCTTTACCGTCATAATCATATTCTTTCTCATCATCTTCACCTCGCCACACAGCGACTGATTTATGAATGTCTGGATAAAATTTTTCTTCGGCGTATCGCCCTTTTGTTTCAAAAGTGCCGCTCCACGGGGCTAGCTTGCCAAGAAAACCGTGAGTTTTTGCGCTCACAAGGGCGCTATATGCATCATCAGAGAGTTTAAAGTCAAGATCTGCCATCACAACATTCATACCACCCGTATACACCGCATAAGTGAGCTTCTTACCTTCGGATGCCTTTGCTGAAAGTGGCGTTAAGCCTAGTGCCAGAAAGGCTGTCAGATACGCAACGCCATTAAATATGTTCATGTTCCTACTCCTTTGATACAGCTTGGATTAAGCTCGCGTTGCATTTATAGTAAGTGCAAATCCTTCACAACTTATTAACGCCGCACCCCTTTATTTTACCGCATTTTGGAGAAATAGAAAAATTTATTTATACTCTTATTTATATTGACCGCATAATTCGATCAATTCACCGCCGAGCCCTTCTTTAAAGCTTTTAACGCCTTTGGCCGATAAATCATTGACACCGCCAAGGTCTAAATCCTCAACCCCGCGGGCTTTGAGCATATCCATCGCCTGCCAAAGCAAGTAGTGATGCGCATTGCATTTACGCCCTAAATCTGGGCTTGTCCAGCCAATTTGATAGGTTGCCGCTTTGCCATGAATAAAAATGAGAATCGCCGCGATATCGCGCCCATCTTTACGCGCGCGCAGCAGGAGCACATTACCAAGCGGCGCGAAATGCTGCGCGAGTGCGGTAAGCGTCTTTGGTGCAGCGCCGCGATATTTACGGCGCTGCTTATCAAGCTGATAATGCTTCAACAGCCACGGCAAGTGTTTTAATGGCGCATCGCTTGCCAACTTCAGGTCAAAGCTCTCTGCTTTTTTCAATGCGCTACGCCAGTTTTTACGCAAAGCGGCGCGCAGATCTTCAGCAGACTGTGTTAAATCAATCCAAATCGTTTGATAAGCGGGATAAGGCTGTTTACGCGCAGATGGAAGTATCTCAAGCGCGGTTTCCGGAATAATGCGCCGCTTACGCCCTAGTCTCGGCTTAAATTCACGGTTAAAAACCTTAAAAAACGCGTCCCAATCTTCGCGCGCACCAAAACCATCAAACCATAATGGACCGCGGTCAAGCATCACAACATGAAAGGCTTTTTTGAACAAAGCGACTTCCATAATTTGGACAAGCCCCGCTTCCGCGCCATTCATTTTAATCAGCCCCCAGCGCGCGCTATGCTGATTTATCGGGCAGAGCGCAAGCGCATAAGTATAGCATTGCAGAATGTTCGAACGCCTTAACGTGTTAAAGCGCTTTTCCCATTCATGCGGGCTTAAACTATTCCATTCTATGCTGCATATCTTGTCCATCAGGCGATCATAAAAGTCTTCATGCGCTTTCACAAGCCCTGATCAGCGCGGCTTTTTATATTCGCGCAAGGTTTTTTGTTATTTAATAGACAGCCGCTTTTATTTTTGAGATTATCAAAAAAATTTATGCGAAAGAAAGAGATCATCACATCATGGATAAGCTAGAAAGCACCGTAAACCTTGCCTTTGATAATTTAGAATATTCCATCAACAAAGCCTTTGAACAGCGCGATAGCATAAACAGCGCGACGCAAGGCGAGATTCGCCATGAAGTCAGCCAAGCCTTAAATATGCTTGACCGCGGCGAAGTACGCATCGCCAAGAAAAATGACAAAGGCGAATGGCATGTTAATCAGTGGCTTAAAAAAGCGGTGCTTCTTTCTTTCCGTCTGAACCCGATGATGTTAATCAAAGGCGGCCCTGGTGATGCGTCTTCATGGTGGGATAAGGTCCCTTCAAAATTTGAAAACTGGGATCAAGATGATTTTTCGCGCGCAGGTTTTCGTGCTGTGCCGAACTGCGTCGTACGCCATTCAGCCTATATAGCGCCAGATGTTGTACTGATGCCCTCTTTTGTTAATCTTGGCGCATATGTCGGTAGCGGCACGATGGTTGACACATGGGCCACTGTGGGCAGCTGTGCACAAATTGGCAAAAACGTCCATATATCTGGTGGAGCGGGCATTGGCGGAGTGTTAGAGCCATTACAAGCGGGACCTGTGATTATTGAAGATAACTGTTTCATTGGCGCACGCAGCGAAGTCGCAGAAGGCGTAATTGTCGAAGAAGGCGCCGTGCTTTCTATGGGTGTTTACCTAGGCGCATCGACCAAAATCATTGACCGCGAAACTGGCGAAGTCTTTATCGGACGCGTCCCCGCCTGTTCCGTTGTCGTTCCCGGCACTTTGCCCGGCAAGCCCTTGCCTGATGGCAGCGCGGGACCGAATTTATATTGCGCGGTTATCGTCAAGCGGGTCGATGCACAGACACGCAGCAAGACATCGATTAACGAGCTGCTGCGCAGTTAAAAATCGCAAAACTTTACAATAGCGTCAAAATAACGTATCATCTTTTTCCATAATAATAAGTGCGGAATAAGGCGGGGATATGATGTCACATAAATTGAAAGCCATAGCGGGGATCGCGTTTGCCAGTTACCTTACAGGGTGCAGCAGCCTGCATAGCAATGCCGAAAGCCATGCACAAGAGGCCGCGCAGCCAGTGCCGCTACCTGTTCTTTATTTAAATACATTAGGCGAAAAAATCAGCGCACCAAACGCAGATGATATGGTTGCCCCGATCATAAAGGGACGTTCTTATTTAGTCGGCCCTCCCACCGAAGGGCTAAGCCAGAGCGAATTTGGAGATATCGCCAAATGGTATATTGCGGTTGGCAAAACAGCCAATCTGGCGTTTCAAGCCCATATTGGTCGCCCCAAGCCGCACCAGTTGACGGAAGGTCACCGCCCCATAGATATTATCTCAGCGCTTGATATTGATAAGGATTACAGCGAAGAAGAAATATCACAAGAGGTTTTCAAGTCTGCGCAGGATATGTTACAGAAACTTGATCCGCATAGTATGTTCTTCCCTCCAGCTATGAATGAAAACTTCCGTGACAGCTATAAAGGCCAGTTCACGGGTTTAGGCGTGCAATTTGATACTGACGCGCAAGGTATTATCATCAAAAAGGTTGTTGATGGCAGCCCCGCACAAAAAGCGGGGTTAAAAGATGGCGACATTATGAACGCTGGAAATGGGCTGAGCTTTGAAGGCTTTACCCGCCAACAATTTGCCGATTATGTTAACAGACACCAAGAATTACGCTTAACAATCATCCGTGATGGCGCAGCTTTAGCGCAAGACATTGCCGTCACTAAAGGCATTATCAAAACGCCATCTGTCAGCGCACGGATTTTTAATGACGAAATTGCACATATCCATATCGCAAGTTTCACAGAAGATACGCAAAGTGAATTTGTCGCACAAATGGAAGAGATCAAAGCACAATTTGGCGCTAAAATCACAGGGCTGATTCTTGACCTGCGCGGTAATGGTGGCGGCTCCGTGCAGGCCATGGCCGATATTGCAGATTACTTAACCGCGCAACGCGAATTGCTCATCATGCCAACCGCATCACCCGCTGGAATCAAAATGATGGGCATGATTGGCGAGGCCGATAACCAGATAACAGATTTACCAATTAGCGTTTTGATTGACCATCGCAGCGCGTCATCATCAGAGCTTCTTGCTGGCATTTTACAGGATTATAAACGCGCCACTATTCTGGGCAACAGCCACAGCTTTGGTAAAGCCACCACGCAGCAAATGTTCTCGCTCACTTTGCCTGATGGTAAAACTGCGGGCATAAAAATGACAAACGGCATTGCTTTGTTACCCAAAACGGGAAGCTACCAAGGAACAGGCATATATCCTGATATATTAACGCCAATGAGCCAGCGCTATAAAGATTATATGGCCAAAAATGACGGGCATAATTTTGAATCCGATAAAGAAAATGCCTTACACGTAAATCCTGCAGATGGTGTAATCAGAAGCGCCTCCTATACATGCGTAATAACGAACGACACGCCTTTACTCAATGTATTTAACATGCAAAGCCAAAGCACAGTAAGTGATTTTGATGCAAGCAAGGATAGCGCGTCATTATGCGCGATTGACCATTTAACAGGCAAAGAAAGATATTCGCAAACCCGCGCCATCCCAACTGAACAAAAGACCGTGCCACAAGTCGCACCCACGACGCCCCTTAGTTAATATTGATGGCTATTTGCTGCATCCATAGCAGCGCTACGCTTATAAGCGCGGCGTTTATCAATGCCCTCGCCCCATTTAAACCAAGCACGAAATAGCGGATAACAGGCTTTTTGCAGCCCTTTAATTTGCAGCGTTTTATCAAAACGCGCATCGCCAATTGTGGTTTCTTGGCTTTGGTCAACATAAATGGGTGACGGGTGGAGCGCCAAAACATCTAGCCCCGTATCCCAAACGCGCCCATGAATAGTATCAATCGGGAAACAGCTTTTCTGCGTCTGCGCGATTAGCACTTCTGCCGCACGCGCCTTGAGCATATAGCCATATGCCCCGCCCGGCACAGTTGGGATCCGCACAAAATCATGCGCATCATCGAGCGGATCAACAACGCGATAGCCTTTGGAAAACGGCTTTTTATTGCCAAGAAAGCGCAGTAAATCCCATTTTTTATCATGGTGCATAATGCGCTCAAGCAGCACTTTAATATCATCATCCAAAGTTACGTCATCTTCTAAGACTAAAGCGACATCCACTTTATCTTTGAGCATCTTTTCATAAACGCCGCGATGGGAGAGCAAGCAACCAATTTCCCCTGCCAATAAATCACGGCCAAAATAACGCAGGCGGCGCTTGCGGTCATAATATGGCGCGTTTTTATAATCAAGATCCGCCCCGCGCACGGCAGGGAAGAATTCAAACGGTAAGCCCAGCGCATCAAGGCGCTGCGCAATCTTTTGCGCACGCTCTGTGCTTGATTTCATATTGATGACGTAAATTTTAGGTAACATATTTAATGCCTTATATCTCTCGCTCTTTTAATGCCGCGCCGCCCTGCTGAAGTCAATATCAATTCGCATAAGTTGAATATTTAGATTGATTTATGACTTTATTCTGATTAGTTTTCCTGCATATAAGAATTTGAACAAATAGTCACAATCATGCAAGCAGCAAAACCATTTTTATTGATCCTTTTTGGGGTTCTTTTATCGCTTATTATCATTGAAATGCCGCGTGCTATGGCGTTCATTCCGGGTTTTATTGCGCTTGCCGTGCTTGTATTTTACTCCATAAAAGATAAAAATCCTCCCGATATCCCAAAGCGCAGCATTGCCATTATCGGCGCTGTTTTTGCGCTTGCTGGCCTTAGCTATTTTTGGTCTTACGATACAGCGAATACCGTGCAGCGCAGCTTCAAAATAGCGCCCTTGTTTATTGTTGGCGCACTCTGCGTGACATGGGGGCAAAGTTTCAAAACCGCACATATACGCCCTTATTTCACCCTGTTAAGCGCAGCGCTTATCGCAGGCGCGCTTTTGGTCGTCGCTGAATTGCACTTCTTAAGTCCGCTTTATAAAATAATCCGCGGCCTTGCAGAAAGCTATCATGCACATGATGCCGTATATAACCGCGGAACAAACATTATTATTATTAGTATCTTTTGTACATTGAGTTACTTGCGTAGCGCAAAGAAACCGCTTTATGCCTTATTACTAATGGCCTCCATCTTCACACTAATGACCTATACAGACAGCCAATCTGCGCAGCTCGCTTTTGTTGCGGGGCTTATCTTTTTCTTCGCATTCCCTTACCGCTTTAAAGCCGCATGGTACGGACTTATCGGCCTAATTACCCTCGGCCTTTGCGGCGCTCCGTTCATCGCGCCTTGGCTTTACAGCCATGCCGATTATATTAACACCCTCCCTTTCCTTGGCGGTAATATGGGCTATGCAGGACCCCGTCTTGAAATATGGGATTACGTCAGCCGTTACGCCCTACAAAGCCCTATTCTAGGTTATGGCGTTGATTCAACGCGCGTTATTACCGATTTCGATTCCGCTCAAACCTATATTGCAGGCAATACGATTTTGCACCCACATAATTTCGCATTGCAAATATGGATTGAATTTGGCGCATTGGGCGCTTTATGCGGCAGCATCCTAATCGGCTGGATTATTTACAGCATAAAAAGCGTAGAGAGCATCACCGCTCAGCGTGCCTGCCTTGCCAGCCTCATTGCCGCGTTATCCATATTCACAACTGGCTATGGTATGTGGCAGAGCTGGTGGCTCGGCGCAATCTTCTTTACCCTCGCGCATTGTCTGTTTATCTGTCGCTTGCATAAAGAAACGCCCCAAACATAAGCTCAGGGCGCTATGTATTCTTGAGAATTTCTTACGCCCATTTAAGGTGCATTTTTTGCGACTTGTTCGGCGAGGTGACCACGGATGATGTCGATGGCGCGGCTTAATACATCTTTCGGACTTTGGTTTGATGTGTCAATAGTGAACGCGTCACTTGCGGGCTTTAGCGGCGCGATTGTGCGTTCACTATCGCGCTGATCGCGCTCTTTCATATCCGCGAGGATATCATCATAAGTGACAGCTTCACCTTTGGCGCTCATCTCTTCAAAGCGGCGCTGCGCGCGGACTTCTGTGCTGGCGGTGACGTATAGTTTCACATCAGCCTTTGGGCAGACAACTGTGCCGATATCACGGCCATCTAAAATTGCGCCGCCTGCCATCACGCCGTTAATTTCGGGTGGGGCTTTGGCATATTCGCGCTGCGCATCAAGCAAAATTTCGCGCACTTTCGCATTGGCAGCTATTTTTGATGTCGCGCTGGCAACGTCTTCGACGCGCAGTTCAGGGCTGGCGAGCATCTGTGCGGTTAAATGGTCGCGCACATATTCGGCGGCTTTGATCGCGGCGGTTTCATCACTGGCATCGGCGTGCAGCTCGCGCAATAAATAATGCGCAGTGGCACGATAAATTGCGCCTGTATCTAAATATGCGAAGCCTAAACGCTCTGCGATTTTGCGGGCGAGTGTCCCCTTACCGCTAGCGGCGGGGCCATCAATTGCGATTACCAAGCTGGCCATAGAAAGCTTCCTGTATCGTGTTGAACCAATATAATCAGTAGAGCGGAAATAAGGTCTATTTTGAGTGTTCATAGTTATAGATCCTCTGCAAAACGGAGTGTCTTTTCACCTGCGGGGGCGACATCATCTGCCTCAATGATAGCACCAATATCGCGCATAAGGGAGACAAAATTTGGAAAACTTGTTTGAATTGGGGATGCATCGTCAATGCGCATCGGCGCATCAGTGGTTAAACCAAGGATAAGAAAGCTCATCGCAATGCGGTGGTCATGGTGAGTTTCAATTTGTACGCCGCCTTTTAAAGGCGTGCCATCACCGTGAATAGTCAGGCTATCTGCGCCTTCTTCTAAGGTTGCGCCAGCGGCGGTAAGCCCCGCTGCCATAATGCCAAGGCGGTCACTTTCTTTAACGCGCAGCTCTTCTAAGCCTGTCATCTTAGTAACGCCCTTGGCGCAGCAAGCCGCCACGGCGAGGATTGGAAATTCGTCAATCATAGACGGCACACGATCAGCCGGCACGTCTATACCATGGAGCTGTTTGCCACCTTTGGCGCATATATCAACCACGGTTTCGCCGCCTTGATCGTAGCTGCGCAGAATTTCAATATCCGCGCCCATTTCAATCAAGGTTTTATAAATACCATTACGCGTTTCATTGTAACATACGCCGTAAACATGGACTTCGGAATCGGGGCTCAGCACTGCGGCGACAATCGGGAAAGCCGCGCTGCTGGGGTCAGATGGCACATCAACGGCGCAGCCTTGTAAAACCTGCCCACCTTCAATAGAGATCACGCGCCGCCCTTCACTGTCACGGCTCACATCAATATTTGCGCCAAAGTGACGCAGCATGTTTTCGGTATGGTCGCGGCATGGCGCAGGTTCAGTGACTTGCGTTTTGCTAGTGGCATTTAGCCCCGCCAATAAAATGGCTGATTTCACCTGCGCAGACGCAACGGGTAATGTGTAGTTGATCCCTTTAAGGGACGCATTGCCCTTCACCGCCATCGGGATACGGCCTTTATCGCGGGCAATAAAATCAGCGCCCATTTCTTGCAGCGGCGTTATGACGCGGCCCATTGGGCGCTTACTTAATGACGCATCACCGACAAAAAACGTACTCATCGCATAGCCGGCTACCACCCCCATAAGCAGGCGGATTGATGTGCCGCTATTGCCCATATCAATGATTGCATCAGATTCGCTTAAGCCTTTTGCGCCAACGCCATAACAGCGCCATAACCCATCATCGCATTTTTCAATCCGTGCGCCAAGCTGACGCATCGCCTCAGCCGTTGAAAGCACGTCTTCGCCTTCCAAAAGACCCGAGATAATGGTCTCTCCCTCAGCAAGGCCGCCAAACATAATCGAACGGTGCGATATTGATTTATCACCCGGCACAACGGCGCGGCCTTTTAACGGGCCTGATTTTTTGGAATATGCTGGTTTCTTGCTCATGATCTAAACTTCGTAATTATCTTGTTAACAGTATATATAACCAACTGACCTCAAACGTCTAGGGGGCAGGGCAGATAAATCATGCTTCATCGCAAAAAAGTTACACTGCGCCGCAGTTTAAACCATGACGCCTATTGATTTTAAGGGTAATTTATTCATAAAATAAAAGCTCTGCTACATTTAAGCGTTAGAAGATAAATGACTGATATATTTTTATACAATTCCCTGACCCGCAAAAAAGAGAAATTTGTACCGATTGATCCTGACCATGTGCGGCTTTATGCTTGCGGCCCTACGGTTTATAATTTTGCTCATATCGGCAATGCGCGTATGGCGGTGGTGTTTGATTTACTCACCCGCGTTTTTAAACATACTTACCCCAAAGTAACCTATGTATCGAATATTACAGATGTTGATGATAAAATCATTACCGCATCCAAAGAAACTGGCGTGCCAATCGCCGAGATCACTGCGAAATACACCAAAATTTATAATGATGATATGGCGGCGCTTGGCGTCAGCGCCCCTGATATTCAGCCCCATGCCACTGACCATATTGATGATATGATTAAGCTTTGCGAAGCGATGATTACGAATGGTCATGCCTATGCGGCAGATGGGCATGTGTTATTTAACGTCCCAAGCTTTGATAATTATGGCGGCCTATCTGGGCGCAGCCGCGATGAACAAATTGCCGGCGCGCGCGTTGAAGTCGCCAGTTACAAAAAAGACGCAGCAGATTTTGTGCTCTGGAAACCCTCCGCCGATGATGAACCCGGCTGGAACAGCCCATGGGGCTATGGCCGCCCAGGCTGGCATATTGAATGTAGCGCGATGAGTGAAGTGCATTTAGGCCTGCCTTTTGATATTCATGGCGGCGGCGCGGATTTAAAATTTCCCCATCATGAAAATGAAATCGCGCAGAGCTGCTGCGCCCATAATCACACAAATTTAGACGCTTTTGCCAAATATTGGGTGCATAATGGCTTTGTCACTGTCGAAGGTGAAAAAATGTCCAAATCGCTTGGTAATTTCACCCTTGCTCATGACCTGCTAGAACAATATGACGGCGAAGTGCTACGCCTGACATTGCTTTCTGCGCATTACCGCCAGCCGCTTGATTGGTCAGAAGAAAAACTGAAACAAAGCAAAAAAACACTCGATAGCCTGTATAGTTTTATTGAGAAAAACGAGGATAGCGCAGCAGAGAATAGTGAAATATGCCCCGATGTACTTGCCGCTTTATCCGACGACCTTAACACGCCGCTTGCATTTAGCAAGTTACACGCGCTCGCTAAAAACGCGACGCTTAGCCCAGCGCAAATTGCGGCGCAATTAAAAGCCACTGGCGCGTTACTGGGTATATTGCAGCAAGACCCACAAATTTGGTTTGGGCGCAAAGGCGATGATGCCATTGATATTGATGCGTTATTAAGTCAGCGCAGCGAAGCCAAAGCGAGTAAAAACTGGGCGCGCGCCGATGAAATCCGCGATGAGCTAACCGCGAGGGGGATTGAAATTGAAGATACGCCAGAAGGCCCGCGCTGGAAGAAGATTAGCGCTTGATGCAAGCTCAGGGGCGCGCTAAACTTATGGCACGATGAACCAAGCGAATCTGAAACAGAAAAAAATATCGACGCATAGCTTATGGGAGCGCCTGACAGGTAAGGCCGCTATCAAGGATGAACGCGCACGGCTCGAAGCGTTCCTCAATGCCTTTCCTGGGGCATATTGCGGCTTTGGCACAGATGGACAGACCACGGCTTATCATCCTGATTGTGAAAAACTGCTTGGCCTGAGCGGCAATATTAACAGTATTCATGATATTCAAAACACATTAGACGGCTCTGATTCTGCGGCGCTGGAAAGCTATTATGATCGGCTTGAAGAACATGGGCGCGCGTTCATTTTAAAGGCGAGAACGCGCAAGGATCAGAAAATTATACGCATTAGCGGGCGTAAAGGCTCTGACCTTGAACAGCGCCTGCATTATTTCATCCTCTGGATCGAAGATGTCACAGAACAAGAATCAGAATATAAGCAGCTGCAAGAACAATCAGATGGCGCACGCCAAAGCGTTAAGCGCCTTACCCTAGGCCTTGAAAGCCAGCCTTTCCCCGTATGGTTTCACAATATTCGCGGCAAGTTGATATGGGTTAATGGCGCTTATGAACAAATGACCGGTAAAACGCAGGACGAGATTTTAAAAGACCAAATTGAACTGCCGATGAAAAACCGCACGCAAGGCTCCGTCCTTGGCGCGATGGCGAAAAAGGCGCTGCTTGAAGGCCAGCCGCAAGAAAACAAGCAATATAGCATTATTAAAGGCAAACGCCGTAAATTACTGGTCCGCAGCGCCCCTTTGCTCAGCGTTGACCACAGCATTGGCACAGCGATTGACATTACAGAACAAGAAGAATCTGAACAGAAATACAAGCAAGTTCTGGCGGGGTATAATGAGCTGTTCCATCATTTAACCACCGCCATTGGCATTTATGACCAAGACACAAAGCTTGAATATTACAACGTCGCCTATGCTCAGCTTTGGGGGTTAGAAGAACAATGGCTCGATTCTAAGCCGCGCATGGGCGACGTACTCGAAAGACTGCGTGAACAGCGCCGCCTGCCTGAACAATCAGATTTCCGCGCCTATAAACAAGAATGGATGGACATGTTCACGGGGCTGATTGAGCCACTAGACGACATGCTTTATTTGCCCGATAGCTCGGCGCTACGGATGCTGGTTATTCCGCGCCCACATGGCGGGCTGATGGTAACCTTTGAAGATGTAACATCGCGCCTTGAACTTGAATCGTCTTATAATACGCTGATCGCCGTGCAAAAAGAAACGCTTGATAACCTTGCCGAAGGCGTTGTTGTGTTTGGCGGCGATGGGCGATTAAAGCTTTGTAATACGGCATTCACCGCCAAATGGGGCATTAACCCAGAGAATATTGAAGGCGAGCCGCATATCTCTAAAATCGCCGAGATGATGCAAGGATTTTTTGATGAAGATATATGGGGTGAGATGCGCGACTTTATTTTGGCGCTCGCCCTTAACCGCGAACAAATATCGCGCGAAATATACCGAAACAATAATACCGCGCTTGATTGCGCCGCAACGCCGCTACCCGATGGGGGGGCGCTGGTGACATTTACTGATGTGACTGACCGCGCTTTGGCAGAAAAAGCGTTGAAAGAGAAAAATGCCGCCCTGCAAACCGCCGAGCAGTTAAAGGTCGATTTCCTTGCCAATGTCTCTTATCAGCTGCGTACACCGCTCAATGCAATGATTGGCTTTAACGACATGCTGAAAAACGAATATTTCGGCCCGTTAAATGACAAGCAAAAAGAATATACGGGCGATATGGAAGAATCTGGTCAGCGCCTCAAAACATTGATTGATGATATTCTTGACCTTTCAACCATCGAGGCCGGTTATCTTGAACTAAGCCTTGATGAAGAGCCTGTCAAAGAGCTGCTCAGCAATTTACACAACCTGACTATAGATTGGGCGATGAAAGAAAATATCCGCCTTGAACTTAAATGCCCAAGCAATATCGGCAAAGCCAATATCGATTCTGGGCGGATTAAACAGGTCTTATTAAACTTAATGCGCAATGCACTTGAACATACAGCAGCGGGCGGGACAATCACCCTTGGCGCCAAGCGCGAGAAAGAAAATGTTCTCCTCTACGTCGCTGATACTGGCGGCGGCATTGGCCAAGAAGAGGTTGAGCGCATATTTAAGCCCTTTGAGCGCGGCAATGCGAGCGATGATTTAATGGTCAGTAATAACGACACACGCGGCGCAGGGCTTGGCCTGACTTTGGTGAAAAACATCACCGAATTACATGGCGGCGAAGTGCGCGTTGACACTGAGCTTGGTTACGGCACAACCATTACCATTGCCCTGCCCCGTGATGGACAAAAAACTGATTCATAAATACTAACGATTGCGTAGACTGAATTCTTATTAACATTCCGAGGAAAAATCATGCGCCGTTTATACCTATATTTATCATGTTTTCTTATCACAGTTTCATGTCATACCGCTAATGCCTCTGCGCAAGATGCAAGCAGCACTTATGCCAGTTACACAAACGCTATTCAGAGCGCAACTGAAATAGATCAGCTAAATATCTATTTATCAAAAAACCTTTTGGGCGCAAGGGGCGATTATGTCGCCAAAGCAGCAGAGCGCAAAAACAAGAGCGTTGATGCCATCCATCAAACCCTCTTAGAGCGTGCCAAATATTCCGAAAGCTGCATTTCCGCGCGCAAGCTGTTAGACACAACCTCACAGAGCGCGAGGCAGGTAACCTTACATTACAGCTTTAAAGACATATGCGCCGCTGCCGGCAGCATTGCTGCCGAGCTAGAAGATGTCAGCATGGTACAAGAAAACGGACGCTGGAAAGTTGATATGGTACGCGCAAAACCACGCAAGCCGGTAAAAATCAAGAAAGTTATAGCAGCTGAGTAAACCACGCCTTAAAGACGGAATTTAACGCTGTAAAACGTATCCTGCATCCGATGTGACAAGAATTTCAGGCGCAGAGGGGTCGTGTTCTAATTTTTGACGCAGCCTGTATATATGGGTTTCAAGCGTATGGGTTTCAACGTCTTGATGGTAGCGCCAAACCGTATCAAGCAGTTCTTGTCGCGTGATACCATCACCGGCTGCCAGATAAAGCGCGCGCAATATTTGTCCTTCACGGTCGGTCAGATCAAGCACGCGTCCATCACTTTGTGCTTTCAGAATATTTTCAGGAAAAATAATTTCCCAGTTTTTTATCACAAGGCTTCGGCTTATTTGACCACTCGATTTACCCTGTAACAAGGAAGAAAGCCGATCCATTAAATGCCCCATGCGTAAGGGTGATCTGAATTTATAATCAAAGATCCTCTCTGTATCGCCATCAGCAGCCCCCCAATACAGAAAAAAACTCAATTTGTTTTCCGCCGCGTATGCCGCCGCCACATCGTGGTCATAAGGGGCTGCGCAAATAACAATGTCGCCGCCGCCATCATCAGATATATCCAAATCGCGCCCCAAAGCATTCCCCACTGCCGCAACCGCACCATGCAGTAGAGCAGAAATAGCTTTATCCTGGCAATGAATGGCGACTGAATTGAGCATATTTTTCCATGGGTTAATTTTACCTATGCATTGCATGATACAGGTCTATGCGGCGCATTTTATCTATAATCTTTAGCAGCTTGCGCGTCTTTTATAAAGCTAATTCATTGTATATAAGCGCTTTATCAGCAAACAACGTAACTGGCACGATTCTTGAATATATAATCCATAGTTAGACATAAATTGGGCCAGGATAGATTAGCGAAGGAAGATGATGGATATACATAGTAGCTTTCAAAATACAACCCGCCACGCAGTAGGACGCACGCATAACCAGAGCGATGAACAAGCGCTGTTTATGCGCCAAAAAAATGAGCGTATGGCGGGGTCAGCACCTGAGTGGCGGGGCTCACAATCCGCCCGCGAAGATAGCGTTTTCCGCCTAAGCGAAGCGGCGCAAAACCCCGATGAGAAGTCAAAATCGCCTTATGTGCAGTCTTTCAAAGGCTATATGGTACAGGCCGTGCCTAAAGAAAAGGCCTTTGGCGTCGGCGACATGATTGATATGGTCAACCCGCTACACCATTTACCGCTTGTCGGCCCAATGTATCGCAGCGTAACAGGCGATGATATTAACCCTGCAGGCCGCGTAATTGGCGGCACCGTATTTGGCGGCATACTCGGCGGCGCAACCAGTATGGCGAATATTATTTCAGAAGAAGAAACTGGGCGCGATCTGCCCGGCTTAGCTTTTGACAAGGTGACAAATAACGAAGCCCATAGCGCATATCATCAAGCACAGAAAACAGCGCAAGGCAGCACATTTGATAATCAATATCGCCACGAAAAGCCGCAATATAATGAATAAGATGTTTACTGTCGTTTTTTATTTTTGGCGCTTAAGCAGAATATAGCACGCGCCGCTACCGCCATGAAAACGCTGCGCCTGCTTTACTTTTAAAATTTTACTTTTTAAATCGGCCTGTTCTAACCATTGCGGCAGAGACTGTTTTAAAATGCCGACTTCTTGATAAGAACCATCCGCGCCTTTGCGCCCCTTACCTGTAATCACCATTACACAACGCAGCCCCAAAGCCGCATTGCGCGTAATAAACTGGCAAAGCTGGTCATAGGCTTGCTGCTGGTTATAGCCATGCAAGTCTAATGTCGCTTCAATCGGCATTTGGCCTTTGCGAAACTTATCAAAACTGCGGCGGTCAATATCACCATGGCTGTGTAAATCATGCTGCGTCTGACGCAGCGCATCCGCGGCTCTAATCTCATTACGCGCAGCAGCAGGGCGCGGCTGTTTTCGCGCGGCGATATCTGCATGTCGTGATGGCGCGGCCTCCTGCGGCACTTCTTCGCGCGTAATGTCACGCCCCTTTAACGGGGTAACATCCTGCGTAACAAAAGACCACAGCCTTTCATCCTCCGATGACAAATCTTTATTTTGTTTATCTTTGTCTTTTTTCATGCAATAATTATCTCTATTTAAACCTTCGATTTTAGAATACCCCTATGAAAGATTTAATTTCTTCACTTATTATACGCTATATATTGACGTTTATTGTTAGCTTTAATTTTTTATTTTTCTCTCTCGGCACGGCGCGGGCACAGAGCGCGGAGATTTTACGCCTCAAACCATCAGGCGCTGAACATATGGCGTTTAGCTATTTTAACCTTGCGCAAATCGCCCCTAACATTCCCAGCCTTGCAATAAACAACCTCAGTGGCAGCGCAGATCATAACGCCATACAATCTGAAATTAACCGCTTACAAAAGCTGCTTGGTGACACACGACCCGCGCAGCAATATATCATTATAAATGACTTTGTCGACTTTACTGCGAAACAAGGCGCATATGGTGAACGTCTTTTTGTATTTCCCGCCTTTAATGCTGAATTTTTCCAAACGGCCAGCTATCATGATTTGCACCTTATGATAGCGCCAAAGGACATTGAAAATTTTAATGAAATTGAGCTAAGCGAAGATCAAATAAATCAATTTATGCGCTCATTCGACCAAGAAGCTTTTATTGGCTATGCATTGCACATACGGGCAAAACACGCCACCCGAGAGAAAATCACGTTAGAGGATGATATAGATTATAACGTAATTTCAGGCGATATTGCTTATCTTGCTTTCTTAGACCGCACAGGCGACCCGATTTGGCAATATAAAGCGCCATGGTACGGTGAAACAACAAAAACAGAGCTTGATACGCTTTATCACAGAGATGGCGCTGCGACATCACGCGAAATGCAAAGTATCAGAGACGAGATCACAAATATTTATAAAAAATAAGCGAACTTCAGTTTACAAAATAAACTTACTCAAATCTGTATTCTCGGCAAGTTCTGAGACATTTTCTTTGACAAAGTCAGCTGTAATATTAATGGTTTCACCGCTACGCTCTGATGCGCTAAAACTAATTTCTTCAAGCAGTTTCTCCATCACGGTTAGCAGCCGGCGTGCGCCGATATTCTCGATGGTTTCATTCAGCTCGAATGAAATGCGGGCAATTTCATTAACTGCGCCATAATCAAACTCTAATGTGACATCTTCCGTAGCGATTAAGGCTTTATACTGCTTAATCAAACATGCATCTGTTTCAGTCAAAATACGCTTAAAATCATTTTCGGTAAGCGCTTTCAGCTCAACACGGATGGGCAAACGCCCCTGTAGTTCAGCGAGCAAATCTGATGGTTTAGCGGCATGAAATGCGCCAGAGGCAATAAACAAAATATGGTCGGTTTTAACTGTACCGTGCTTTGTCGCAACTGATGTACCCTCGATTAATGGCAGCAAGTCGCGCTGCACGCCTTCACGGCTAACATCGCCGCCGCGCGCTTCTTGACGGTGGGCAATTTTATCGACTTCATCAATGAAGACAATGCCATTTTGCTGCACAAGGTCTAAAGCTGTGGCTGTGACGGTGTCCTCATCTAATAATTTATCGGATTCTTCTGTGATGAGAATTTCATAGCTTTCATCAACGCGCAGTTTTTTCTTCTTCGTTTGCTGGCCAAAAGCTTTACCAAATATATCGCTCATATTCATCATACTCATTGATGCGCCCGGCATACCTGGCACTTCAAATGATGGCAGAGCGTTGCTTTGTACATCAGCAACCTCAATTTCAATTTCGCGATCATTTAAATTGCCTTCGCGTAGACGCTCACGGAAACTCTCACGCGTCGCGGCGCTGGCAGATGTGCCAACAAGCGCATCTAACACGCGCTCTTCAGCATTGGCTTCGGCCTTTGCGGTGACGGTTTGGCGCATTTTATCACGCGTCATATGGATAGCGACCTCAACCAAATCACGGACGATCGATTCCACATCTTTGCCGACATAACCAACTTCGGTGAATTTCGTGGCTTCAACTTTAATAAACGGTGCATAAGCAAGCTTTGCAAGGCGGCGGGCGATTTCAGTTTTACCAACGCCTGTCGGGCCAATCATCAATATGTTCTTGGGGTAGACTTCTTCTTGCATATCCGCATCTAGGCGGTGGCGGCGCCAACGATTTCTCAGCGCAATAGATACGGCGCGCTTGGCATCATCTTGGCCGATAATAAAACGGTTTAACTCTTCGACGGTTTCACGCGGCGCGAAAGACGGAATATCAACTAAGTTTTCTTTTACAGCGTTCATCTGCTTTATATCCTATGATTTATTTTTTGTGACTTTTAGCATTTAAAATAGCCGCTTAAAGCTTTTCCATGACGATGTTTTTATTTGTATAGACACAAATATCACCAGCAATTTCCATGGCGCGGCGGGCGATATCCTCGGCGCTCATATCTTTGCGATCAATCAGCGCGCGCGCGGCGGCCAAAGCGTAATTACCGCCAGAGCCAATCGCCATCACGCCGTCTTCTGGCTCAACAACGTCGCCATTACCAGTAAGAATAAGCGATGTGTCTTTATCGCAGACAAGCATCATGGCTTCTAATTTACGAAGATATTTATCTGTGCGCCAATCTTTGGCAAGCTCAACGCAGGCACGGGTGAGCTGTCCTGGATGCGCCTCTAATTTGGCTTCTAAACGTTCAAACAATGTAAAGGCATCTGCCGTTGCGCCTGCAAACCCTGTAATAATGTCATTATCACGGCCAAGGCGGCGGACTTTACGTGCATTTGACTTTAAAACTGTTTGCCCAAATGAAACCTGACCATCGCCTGCGACCACGACCTCATCGCCCTTACGGACGGCGACAATTGTTGTTGCATGCCAGTTTGATGAATCAAAAGGTGAATGTTCTGCCATTGGTTTTCCTTGCACTCAAAATATTAGTTAGCGAATGTAGGTCAAATTATACGAAAGACAAGCTTTTCGCAAGGCGTACTTGTGCGAGCGCGTTGACCTGTTTAAACACATCATCGCTGAGCTGCCCATCTATCGAAATCAGCGCTAATGCCTGCGCTTTATCAGCTTTACGGCCAAGGCGGAAATCAGCAATATTAATCCCTGCATCTGCCAAAACAGTGCCAACACCGCCAATTAAGCCGGGGACATCGTCATTGCGGATAAACAGCATATGGTCACTAAGCGCCGCTTCAATCGGCACGCCTTCAATATCAACAATGCGCGGGTCTTTACCCGCAAAGAGCGTCCCTGTAAGACTGCGGACGTTCGTTTCAGTGTGAATGGTCAACTCAATTGCAGTGAGAAACTCTTCACAATCTTCGCTCGCCCCTTCACTGATGGATATTTTCATGTCTTTTAACATGTTGCGCACATTGACCATGTTAATTTCATCGCGGAATGTCTTTAATATCGCGGCAAAAAGTGCATCACTAATCGGGCGGGTATTCAGCGCGCTTACCATACCTTGGTATTCAACCTCTATTTTTGTAATCGCATGTTCAGATATTTGCCCTGCGAAGCTGCCCATTTGCGTAGCAAGCTTCAAATAAGGGTTCAGTTTTGGCGCGTCTTCAGCGGATATCGGCGCCATATTCAGCGCATTATTGACCGCGCCATCAACCAAAAAATCAGCCAGCTGCTCTGCCACCTGTACGGCAACATTCACCTGCGCTTCGGTCGTTGATGCGCCCAAATGCGGCGTGCAAATCACATTATCCATACCGAATAAAGCGTTTTCTGTGGCAGGCTCGGTTTCAAAAACATCCAAAGCTGCGCCAGCGACTTTACCGCTTTGCAGCGCGGCTTTGAGGTCTTCTTCGACAATAATGCCGCCGCGCGCGCAGTTAATAATGCGCACGCCGTGCTTCATTTGCGCCAATGTGTTTTTGTTAATCATGTGCAATGTATGTTCATTTTTCGGCACATGGATGGTGATAAAATCCGCGCGACTATACAACGTGTCAATATCAACTTTTTCAACGCCAAGCTCTTTAGCACGCTCTGGCGTTAAGAAGGGGTCAAAAGCGATCACGCGCATTTTAAGGCCAATGCCGCGCGCGGCGACGATTGCGCCAATATTGCCGCAGCCAATAACGCCCAGCGTTTTGCCCGTCAGCTCAACGCCCATAAATTTTGATTTCTCCCATTTGCCGCCATGCGTGCTTTCATTGGCCTGCGGGATTTGCCGCGCTAACGAAAACATCATCGCCACAGCGTGTTCTGCGGTGGTAATTGAATTACCAAAAGGCGTATTCATGACAACCACACCTTTTTCCGTCGCGGCTTTGACATCAATATTATCAACGCCAATCCCTGCGCGGCCAATGACTTTGAGTTTTTTTGCTGCGGCTAGAATTTCGGGAGTAACTCTGGTCGATGAGCGCACCGCAAGCCCATCATAATCACCAATAATTTTGATAAGCTCGTCAGGCGCAAGGCCTGTTTTAACATCGACTTCAACGCCTTTCTGGGCAAAAATCTCTGCCGCTAACGGGTTCATTTTATCGCTAATTAATACTTTCGCCATTTCACACCTTCTTTATATTTACTATATATTACACTTGCCTCTACCCATTAATATTAGGCATATAAACGCGCCAAGCAATGGCTTTTATTCCTGATACGCTTATTTGTTCAGAAAAGAATAACCATAGAGTGCGCCCAGATAAAAAAGAAAAATGCATTTTACATCAAATGCTTGACGAACAGCACAATAATAAGGCATCCTATATATATAAGTTTTTTTCTAACTCGATGAAACGATGCTACGCAAGCGTGAAAAACTCATAATGTGAAGGCGAAGGATAAACATGACAAAATCAGAACTCATTCAAAAATTAGCTGATAAAAATCCGCAACTTTATTTACGTGATATCGAAAAGATTGTTGAGACATTCTTCGATGAAATCACTGACGCATTATGCCGCGGTGACCGGGTTGAATTGCGTGGCTTTGGCGCGTTTTCTGTCAAAAGCCGTGAAGCACGTACAGGGCGCAACCCACGTACAGGCGAAGCAGTTGAAGTTGAACCGAAAAACATGCCTTTCTTTAAGACAGGTAAAGCATTGAAGGATCGCCTTAACGGCGAATAAACATTCTTAACGCCATCATATCGAAAATGGGTTTATCCGCATGTCATTTTTATTCCGCTGGGCTCTAACACTGCCCTTTATCATTGTTATTGTCGGTTTTTCGGCGCTGCATTCACAGAAAATCACTATCCATTTAGAACCGCTTTATAAAAATATTGCGCTGCCCTTATTTGTGCCGATTATTGCCTTTGTCTTTATTGGTTTTCTTTGGGGAGCGCTAATTAACTGGATGAACACTGCGCCATTGCGACATAAATCACGCGTGCAAAGTAAAGAGATTAAGGCCTTGAAAAAAGACTTATCTGAGCTGCAAGAAAAACTCGCGCAGGGCAGCAAAACTGAGAAAAAATCAGGCCTTGCAAGCACGGCGTTTGACCTGCTGCCTGCGGGCAAAAATAAATCCACCGCACATAGTGATATGCTTTAAGCAGACGGCACAATCACTTTTGGCATCTTCGGCATTTCTGGGAGCGCTATAACAGGGGTCTCCATTTCTGGAGTTTCGAATATTGGGGGCATGTCTTGTGAGTGCTCTTTTTCCGGCACCGTTACAGTTACAGGCTCTGGCTCTGGCGCTTCCGCGACAACTGGGGCAAAAATTTCATCTTTGTGCTTTTCTTCAAAAATCGGTGTTAAATCTTTAATGATTTGCGAGAATGCTTTGACAGGAAGTGAGCTAGTGAATTCCTCATCAGCGGCTTCCTCACCCGCCGCATAGGCCACCATTGAGCCATAATATTTATCACCAAAGGTAAAAACAAAAGTCGCGGTGCGGTTACGCACGGTTGATAATGTAACATTGCCGTAACGGTCATGGGTTTCAATACGGTTATCGCCCGTCCCTGTCTTACCGCCAATTGCCCATTTCACGCCATTGCTGAACTGTATCGCATTTTTGGTTCGCCGCGCCGTGCCGTTTTGCACAATATTTTCAAGGTTCTCTTTCACAATCGCGGCGATGTTTGCGTCCATGACCTGTATTTCACTTTGAGGCGCAAAGACAAAATTTTTCTCATAAGGCGTGTCTTTACCGAGCGTAATATTGGTGAATTCCGCATTTGGCATCGCTTTGCCGCCATTAACGACAATGCCCATTAATGTCGCCAGTGCATTTGGCGTATCACCAGACACACCGATCGATGTCGCGAAAGATGGAATTAAGCGTCTAAACGGAAAGCCTTTTTCTGCCCAGTTATCATGAATAACATCGAACGCATCTTGTTCAAGCATGGTGAAGACATGGCGCGATTTCAAACTTTCGTTATTTGATTTTTCGAGCCATTTATAAATATCAGGTGCCATGCGCACAACGCCCGCGCGCAAGTCTTTATAGCTTGCATCAGGGTTTTTCATCATCTGCGCGGCGAGCCATATTTCGATCGGGTGGACATCGGTAATATAAGCGCGATCATTTAAGTCATAAGCATCCGCCGCATAGCGGCGATGAAGCGATTCAAACGCGCCTTCGGTCAGTAAATCTTGGTGGCTCTCGCCAGTATGCGCGCTTAAGAAAACAGAGAATTCTGCCAGTGATGCGTCGGGCTTAATATAGCGGTGGATGGCCGCGATATGCGCAGGCGGCGTATCTTCGCGCAGCCCTGCAAATATATGCGCCATGACATCATCGCGGTCTTTGCCTTGATATTCTTGGTACATTTTTGAAAAATGCTGGATCGCGTCATGCAAAACATAACGATCGAGATATTTTTTGCGCAGCGGATGTTCATATTCATCATAAATGCTGAGGTCAACATCGAGCTTATTATGGATGGTGTATTGGACGACATCTTCCATCATACGAATAAACGGCAGGTTAATTGATTCTTCAAAGGCCTGCTTTACCGACACATCACGCCAATTATCATTAACCATGAAGTTATGAAAGCGGTGCAGCCCGCCGCCAGTAAAGAAACGCTCACCATTATGCGCAGAATAAATGCGCTCCATCGCAGCATCTAACATTGTTTTTTCGCTTGTTGGCTCCTGCGCTGCGTTCAAATATTCAACGACGAATGCTGTAATGCCGTCTTCCTCGCCCTGACGTTCGGTAAGCTCTGGGCGGTCTTCTGGGGCAATGCTTACAAGCGTTTTATAGGCCTCTAAAGTGTATTCTAAATAAGTAATCAGCGTTCTAAATTTCGCCGTAGAGCCAAGCTCTAACATTGAATCTTCGTTGAGGTTAAATTCACCTTCAAAATTATCGGTCTGGACGCGCAGATGGTTCATGTCCCCTTCGCGTTCATAAAGCGTGAAGCTATATTGAATATCACCCGCCGTATCTAAGCGCGCCATATGCTCACCAATAACGGCTGCGCCTTTTTCACTGTAAGGATTACCAAGGTCTTTGAGTGCCGTATTGACGATTTGCGTTGCACGGTAATCAATCGTGCTGGTCGCGCTGATATCCATACGGTCAAAATCATGCATACTGGGCAGCCCCATGGCCTGCATTAAATTTACGCGCACCAAATTGATCGACTTTTCAGGGTCTTCTGGCAATAAATCAGGGTCAATTTTTGGCGCCCACTTAAGCCCCATACTCAGCGCGTGATCTTTTAGCTCTTCTGAGATAATACCTGCGCGCGCGAAGCTTGGCAGATAGCGGTCAATACGTTCATCAAGTGCCTTGCGGTCTTTTCTTAAAAATGTTGTTGGCTGCTGCACCGCCATGATTAAGGCGAGTGTCTGGCGGTAATATTGCGCTTTAACTTCCCATTCATGCTCACCGAGCCAATCTTCATTAAGAGACATAACACGGTTAAAATCATCAACATCAGTGCCAAACCACACGCCAAGGCCATCTGCCATGCCGATCACTTCGCCAAAGCCCCGATAGCCTGAAAGCGGCACGGCATTAATATAATTTGCCACAGCCTCTTGACGGGTTTGTAGCGTGCTATCGCGGCTTTCAGAATAAGCGCGGGCAGATGCGGTAAAGACCTGCGTGGCTTTATCAAGCATGCCATTGGTATGACCACCTTCAGAATGGCGCAATTTTTCAAGCTGCTCGGCGAGGGTCGACCCACCTGATCCATCACCGTTCAAGCCAATTTTTTCATAGACTTGCTGCAAGACGGCGTAGAATTTACGGTCCCACTCAATGGCGTAATTGCGCGAATCTGTGATGTCATCTTCAAGCTGTTCACGGTTTTCAACATAAAGCAGGCTTTTGACAACAAGTTCAGGGATTTCAGCGAAATCTGCATAGATTTTATTGGGATAGCCCGCATTATGCAGCGCCGTTTTGTTGCTGTCCGCAATGTCGAGTCCGGCTTGGTTTTTCTCATCATATAAGGGGAAAAGCGGTACGGGCGGCAAAAAATCAGGCCCTTGCCATGTTGCAGCCGCGCCGCTTGCTTTGCTGACAAGGATATAGCCTTTATTTTCTAAGCTTTGTGAAATTCCATCAAACTGTGTATAGCCCAGACGTACATCATAAGGTCCCGTTGGCGGCGTAACATCTGGCGCGGTTAACTCAGTCGTTAACTGATGATGTGATTGGTCAGCCAATGCGCCAAAAAAATCAGATTGTAGCTGGGATGTTTCATGTTCATTATGCGCGAAATATCCGCAGAGCGCGCCAGCGACAATAAACGGGCTCGCAAAAATAGCGAATTTTTTCTTTAAGCTCCATTTTTGAGACGCGCTTACAGTCTCTTGCTGCTTTGGCTCTTGCTGTTTTGGCGCCGCCTGTGATTTTGCCTGTTTTTTGGCTTTTCTTCCTGACATAAGGCAGAAAACTCCCTTTATTTATATGCGTTTACGCAGTCTTTTTTTACATGAGACCGTCTTTATACGGCATCGTCGCTTCAGATACAAGCTTTTTTCATAAGACACCAATTTTGTTTGCGCTTTATTTACATCTGCAGATCGTTCATAGTTACTGCGCAGCCGCAGTTAAATTTTTGCCCGACACAAAAGCTAGACAGAAAAGAATGACACGACTTAGCAGTATAGAATTTGATAAATTCAAAAAACATTTGCCGCGTGTTTTATGGTTGTGGTTACCGCTTTTTATTGCGGTGGCTCTGTTCAGCATTGACATTTTTCTACCCTCCAATACAGCGCAAATGCTTTACCAAGAAAATGGCCTCATTGAAACAGGCCAAGCTATTACTATTTTTATGGCCGCGTTTTATGCCCTCATTACCCTGCCGAAAATCTTAAAATTATCTGATCCCTTTTTGACTTTTTGGATTTGTATCGCCTGTTTTGGCTGTTGTTATATTGCGGGCGAAGAAATCAACTGGGGGCAGCATATTTTCGGTTGGCAAAGTAATGATTTTTGGATGACCATCAACGCCCATGGGGAAACGAACCTACATGAAACAACATCATGGTTAGACCAAAAACCGCGCTTGATTGTTGAAATGGGCATTATTATCAGCGGGCTAATTTTTCCTGCTTTACTCAAATGGCACCCCGAAATTTTGCCCAAACAATATCGGCTGATCTATACGAATACAAATTACGTGGTTTGCGCAGCACTGTTTACCGCATTTAAATGCGCAGATGCCGCATTCTCAGTTCATGGCGCATCTCCTTTTATCAAAGGCGCTGAGCTATTAGAAAGCTTTATGTTCTATTATATCCTGATTTATATGTTCGATTTTTATAAGCGTATCTGCAAAGAAGCCACGCGGCGTAGCCTTATTCACACGCCTTAGCCCATTAAAAACAAATGGCAATTAGGCTAGCTGTATAACGCGGCGCTGATTACTGCGGCGCTTTATCGGCTTTTTTTTCGCTATCAGGGAAGAATGTGCCGCGCACACGCCCATCACCTTTGACTTCGCCATTGGCATTTTTACCGCCAAAAACTTTGCTGATATTGGTCAGCAGGTCAAGTTCGGCGCGGGTGCCTTCTAATATATTGGGGCCGCGGCGGATAACGACATTGCCAATGACTTCGGCTTTGTTGTCTTCTTTGCGATACTCACCTTTATCGCCAGTTATGCTTTCTTCGGCGGTTTTGATATGGACATGACCATTCGCCTCAGCGCGCCAAAGTTCGCGCGACGCATCGCCATCCTTAAACCACGCCGTGACTTGGTCACTTTCTAGGGTTTCTGTTGGGCGTTTAATGCGCGTATTGCCAATGGCAATCAGCTTGTTTTCTTCTGTGTAATATTCAAAACGTTCATCAGCGGTGAGGGATTGATCATCAGAGAGCATTTTTAAATTATCCCCCGTCATCACGGCTTTTGATTCATCTAAATTATAAACCGCATGGTCACCATAAGCATTACCGCTTGCGGAGTGTATTTCGACATTATCACGCGCAATAATTTTCCAAATCTGCATCCCACCTGCTTTGGGCTCACGGTAATATGCTTCGAGTATATTGGCCTTAATGGTCGTCTCGCCTTGCTGTGCGGACGCAGCCCCATTGGCGATATAAAGCTGTTTATCGCGATGCCACTCTAACGTTTTTGCGGCGCTGATTTCAAGGGGCGCGGCGCTGTTTTTGCTTTGCGCATGTGCCATAGGCTGCGCGAGCGTCAGCGCGGAAATCGCGGTGCATAAAGCAGGAAATAAACTGGTTCTTAGCGTCATCGGAATCTCCCCTTAAAATTATTCCAACATGTTATCCATATCATGAAGCACGACTTTCGCAGGCCCTGTGAATATCAAAATATTCTGCGTGCCATCGGCGATCATGCCCTTAGCCTGCAATGTACCAATCGGCCCATGCGCCGACACATCAACATTTGAACGCGCAATATTGGCTTCCAAATCAATGTCCAACAAATCCGTCAACAAAGTGTACCCCGCATCATGGTAGAGCTTAACATTGCCCTCTAATAACAGTGTTTGCTTGATTTGGTCATATGTCCCAGCAACGCTTTCCAGCGCGACCCATGTTCCGTCTTTCATGGTTGAATCCGCGACCGGTTTTTCTAAATAAATAATATCGGTGCTATCCATCGTTTGAAAAGCGCGGGTCGCAGTAATCGCGTAGGGGCGCCCTTCTTTATCCGTCGTATCAAAGCGCGGTTCTAGCATCTCGTTTTTACCAATTGAGCTTTGTTTGAGGACTTCATCTTTTTGTGGCAGGTTCTTCGTTATATCCGCTTTATCGCCTGAGAGCACGATCAACACGACAACCACGCTCATTGCAATAAGTGGTAAGACAATACGCATAGAGCGTACAAATTTGGTATAAAACTTATTACGGCGCTGTCCCATGCGCACTGTGCCACGCCGGCGCATATACTGCCCGTCAAGCAGTTCTTTTTTCTGTGATGGGGCAAGCACCTCGGGAATATCAGTGGCCTCTGCGTCAAGCTTTGGCGCAGGCGTTGGCTTTGGCGCAGGTGAAAGATCCTCATCCGCTGACTTATTCGGCGGTGTCTCTAATTTTGCGAATAGATCGTCTTGGTCATCATTCATGGTGATTTAAGCTAAGCCTGCCTGTAAACATTCTTGCAAACGGATAAGCCCTTGTAAACGTCCTGCATCATCAAGCACAACAAGCGATGTAATCACGCCGCCTGTTTGTTTGTTAAGCATGATATCCATTGCTTCTGCCGCTAATGCATTTTCGCCAATATGCTTTGGCCCATGGGAAATTAAATCGCCAAGACGGCGGGTGAGTAAATCTGGCCCCATATGGCGTTTTAAATCACCATCAGTCAATATACCAATCAGCTTGCCGCCCTCATCCGTACAGAGAACAGAACCTAAATTCTTTTCCGTCATCATCAAAATGGCTTGATCCATTGTGTTGTCGACATCCATGACGGGCAAATCATCGCCCTTATACATCAAGTCAACAACTTTCAAGAGCTGCTTGCCCAATTTACCGCCTGGATGAAAAACTTTGAACTGTTCTTTGGTCAGGCCGCTGCGTTTTAACAATGTGACCGCCAAAGCATCGCCATACGCCATCATCATCGTGGTTGATGTTGTTGGCGCCATATTATTGGGGCAAGCTTCTTTTAACTTTGGATAGGTTAATTTGATATCGGCATGTTGCCCCAAAGTACTTTCGCCGTTCGATGTCATCGCAATCAGCGTAATGCCAAAGCGGCGCGTATAATGGATAAGGTCGGAAAGCTCTGGGTTTTCACCTGAGTTTGAGAGCATCAATACAACGTCATGTTCAGTGACCATGCCAAGATCGCCATGTGATGCTTCGCCCGGGTGCACATAATATGATGGCGTCCCCGTTGAGGCCATGGTCGCCGCCATTTTGCGCCCAACGTGACCGCTTTTACCAATGCCGGCAACAATTAAGCGCCCTGCGCGACTTGTGCGCATTTTGTCAATTGCATCAACAGCCAGAACGAATTGTTCATCAAGGCTAGCAGCAAGCGCTTGCAAGCCTGCAATTTCTTCTTTTAAAACCTGAAGACCATTTTGAAAGTCGAGATTATCTTGCATCGTACCGCTCACTTTATCTTGGGCTTGCTCTAGGGCTTGCATGGGGCTGTATTCCTTAAAATTATCTGTCTGTTTATACCAAATTAGCGGCAAAAAGCAAACCTATTCACTTTGATATAAATACAGGCCGAGATCCGTATCGCCATAGCTTTTAATGCGCTCTTCCGTTATAGCGTCAATATGACTGAGATTGGGCAGGCCGCCCTTCTCGCTTTCAAGGACGAACCATGCCGTTTTGTTCAGCCACGCACCATTAATAAGCGCTTCAATGCAGGGCAGGATTAAGTCCTTTTTATAAGGCGGGTCAAGAAAGGCTAAATCTAGTTTCGGCGCGACGGCGCTATTGGGCATAATTTTCGCCGCATTGCCGATTTTGGCTTGATAGCGCGCACTTTCGATATTTAGTGCGGAGAGATTATCTTTGCTCAGGCTTAAAGAGCGCGGGTCTTGATCCCAAAAATAACAAAATTTTGCGCCGCGCGAAAGCGCCTCGATGCCCAAAGCGCCGGTGCCGCAAAACATATCAGCCGCGCAAATATCAGCGAAATCAAGGCGCGATTCTAGCATATTAAAAATCGCCAGACGCAGACGATCAGATGTCGGGCGTATATCGTTTCCCTTTGGCGGTGAAAGCTTACGTCCGCCCAATGTGCCGCCAGTAATGCGCATATCTCTACCCCCCTATTACCTTATGATAACCGATCAGAAAATTCTTTAGGCAGCATGTCTTTTAAGACGCGCCCTGTCATCTCCTTAACTGCGCCACGTTCCATTTGTCCTAACTGGAAGGGGCCGTAAGCGGTGCGGATCAGCCGGCTTACTTGCAAATCAAGTGCTTCCATCACGTTACGGATTTCGCGGTTTTTTCCTTCGGTTAGCTTGAGTGTCAACCACGTATTTGTGCCGCTCGCCGTATCTACGCTCGCTTCGATTGACCCGTATTTCACCCCCTGATAAGTAATGCCGCGTGCAAGTTTGGCAATTTTCTCATCACTGACGCGTCCATGGACGCGGGCGCGATATTGGCGCACCCAGCCTTTTGATGGCAGTTCTAAAGCGCGGGCAAGCTCGCCGCTTGTCGTAAAAATAAGCAGACCTTCAGTGTTCATATCAAGGCGGCCAACACTAACCACGCGCGGCATATCAGCGGGAAGACCATCAAACACAGTCTTACGGCCTTTTTCATCGCTATTGGTTGTCACTTCTCCGGCTGGCTTATGGTACACGTAAACGCGCAAGCCTTTTTGTACTTTAATCGGCTTACCATCCACTTCAACGCGGTCATTGGCACTAACTTTATAGCCAAGTTCCTCTAAAACATCACCGTTGACACGCACGCGCCCTGCGCTGATTAAACGCTCAGCTTCACGGCGGGAGCAGATGCCCGCATTGGCAATATATTTATTTATACGTTCTGTTTTGCTTTTTTCATTCATTTTCGCTACAACCTAATTTATGAGTGAAGAACATGTAGCATATATGCAGGCCGCATTGGAAGAGGCAAATAAAGCCGCCGCTGCCGATGAAGTGCCAATAGGCGCGGTTATCGTCAATAAAGCGAGCGGCGAGATTGTCGCGCGCGGCTTTAATACAACACGGATGGATTGCGACCCAACCGCGCATGCCGAGATAAATGCTATTCGCGCCCTTGCCAAAATAGTTGGGACGCAGCGCATACCCGATCATGATTTATATGTGACGTTGGAGCCCTGCCCTATGTGCGCCTCCGCGATATCTTTTGCGCGCATTAACCGCGTAATTTATGGCGCAGATGATGCAAAAAGCGGCGGGCTGAGCCTATCTGATGGCCCAAATTTATATAGCAAGGCCGCACTACATCATAAGCCAGAGGTGATTTCAGGCCACCTTGCGGATAAGTGCGGCGGCATTATACGTGATTTTTTTAAGGCCAAGCGTAAAGTCAAATAAAGCCGCTCGCTAATTATGAAAATATATTGCATCCTTCACAAATATCGCGTAAAACAAAAATATGAAATATCCAAACGCTATAAAAACCTTAGAACGTAGCCTTAAAAACGCGCCCCAAAGCCCGATTACCGATTTGGCTGCGCGCCTAATCACGGCGGCAAAGCAACTTGACCTCAATAAAACCGTAAGCTTGCCGGTAAATTTCCGTATGGATAGCATTCAGCGTGACCCCAATAGCCCGCCAGATTATACCCATGAAAGCATTTTAGGTGCGCCCTACGCTGATGATGCGCAACATCCACTAGATGCGGGTGAGCAATGGCACAAAGGCCGCCGCGCGAGCAATACAGGGCTTAAATACGCCTTTAATGGCGCAGGACATCCGATTAACCCGTTTATGAATACTGGGCTGGATGGGCGCGGCGTACTCGGTCAGTTTGGCCCGAACCACGCGGTTGATAATGGCATTATCCGCATTAAAGCCGATGAAAACGGTGATGATGCGCTGTATGTCATTGGCATATTGCGTAAATTTGATAATGACGCGCCTGCATTATGCGGCGGCTTTGCCAAATATGCACGCGGGGCAAACGGAGAATATATCTTTGATAAAGCCGCTGTCATCGAAACGCAGTTAGAAGAATTATTTGAAGAAATGATTAGCGGGTCAATCGCTTTGGATGCGAAATATGCCGCGCAATTGCCCAAGGCCGTGCAGGATGAATATGGCCGTCGCATGCAAGGGCGCAATGGCCTTGCCCTGAGCGATCATCATAAAGCCGAAATTGAAGAGCAAATTAAGACCGGCCTTAAAATGGCGCAGGTCGGAGAAAACGACCCTGATTTCTTAAAAAGGCTCCATGATGTTATTGCCGCGGGGCATGAATGTTTTGCAGGGCCCGTTTTAAACGATAACCGCAATACAAATAACGCATGGATTGAAACCAAGCTTACATGGTTCACCATGGATGATGCCACATGGCAAAATATTGTCGGCGCTGCGCCAAAATATAATTACGCGTTTTCAGCCGGCGATGATGCCAGCGGCGTGGTTGAACATCACCTCAGCCCCGCGCTTATCAAAAATGCTTTTGCATCGCATGGCGCATTATTTAGCTTTATCGCCGCATCTTATTTGCTCGACACCCAGGAAAACGGGCAAAGCGTCGCGCCCTCTATTGTGCAGCAATGCAATGACGTCGCGGTATTTCTTGAAAAAGAAAACGCCCGAAACCCGCACCCCAAAAACGCGCCCCGCCCATAGTTTTTTACATTGACGCCGGCAGGGTTGACAGTTTATGGAAAAAATAATATGTTGGGCTGTTGTCTTAAAAAAACAAAATAATGGGGACTCTGAAATGAGCGAAAGTAATAAGAACAATAAAACAATCCTTATTCCACCAGGCTATGAATATGTTGGTGAAGAACTGCAAAATGATGCAGACACATCCCTGCAGGTCATTTTTTTAGATTCTGTTGATGGCAGTTTTTTAGATGCTGAAAATTATAAGCCTGAACATCCATGCCTTGATAAAGCAGAGTTGCCACAAGGCTTTAAAGATTACGCCATCTAATAGTTAGCGGCGCCTATCAGGGCTGCTTTTTTACGCTATTTCTTCCAATGCAGGTCATATTCAATGCCGACATTGAATTCATGCGCGCTGTAATCAGCGTCATAAACGCCTATGCCAAAATCACTGGCGCTTAAGTAACGGTAACCGCCTGTAAGGGCAAGCCCTGGGTTAAGGCGATATTTCATACCACCACCGAGTTGCCAACCAAGCGCATAGGCCGTATCATCACTGCTTTGCAGCGTATTGCCTGCGGGTTTTACCGATCCTTCAAAGCGCATCAAACCTAAACCTGCTGACAGATAAGGCTTCGCTTTCCATTCAAGCTGATCAAAGTCATAAAAACCATTTAAAAACCATGACATATTTGAAATCTCGCCGCCAGATGGATAAATCTGTGTCTTATCAACCAGTTTAGAGAAATCATTCTTACGGTAGCTCATTTCCCCTTCAAAACGAATTTGACGGGTCAGGCGCATACCAATGGCGCCAGCAAAGCTTAAAGAATTATTTGTTTTATAAGAACCTGAAATATTGGACGTGTTTTCTTTGAAGTCATTATCAGGCATGGTGTTCAAGCCCATATAACCGGCAAGGTATATACGGCTTGTCTGCGCATTTGCCTGATGGGCAAAAACGCTACAAAACATAACTAACGCAAAAAATGCGACGTATTTAAGTTTCATAATAATCATAACAACGCAAAACGTAATAAATGTGAAAACATGCCAGAACAGGCTTCAGATAAGTATATTCTACTTAAAATCAAAACGTTGCGCAAGCGTAAAAAAACATCAATACACGCCAAGGTTTTACGACGCAAAACCATGGCGCACATAAAAGCATTTCATACTTAGTCAAATTTTACTGTGGGGGTTTTGCCTTCGGTAACAGGCTTGCCTTCGGCGCGGTTCTTTTTCAAACGCTCAAATTCAGCTTTCGCATCAACCACGGTAGCTTTGGGGCTTTTATTCGTGACTTTGCCAATTAAACGGTCAATCGTTGCCAGTTCTTTTTTCTGCAAGGCTTGGTGTTCTGCTTCAATCGTATAACGAATTGTCGGGTCAGCCTCATCCGCGCCTGCTCTACGCAGTAATGCATTAATCGCAGCATCAGAACCTTGTATCTCCGTCGTTGGGATTACTTCACCCATCAGCGCTTTTTCCGCTTCCCTGATTGGCGCAAGTTCTTGCGGCCTTGCCATACCAATAACAGGCGCGGGCAATTGGCTCACATCAGCGTAGTTTTCTGGCGGGCGCTCAAGCGGTGCACGGCGCATAACAGAAAATTCATCTGGCGCGCTTGGAGGCGCAATTTGTTCGCGTAATGTATCACAGCCCGTCACCAAGAATAATGCCGAAAATAATGCCAGTTTTGAAAAGAGAGTGAATTTCATTATGCGCTGCCGTCTAAAATTATTTGTGTTTCTTTAACGTGTATGACTTTTCTGTCTTCTCGCTCATCACGCTATTGAGTAGCATTAGCAGAACGCCAATAACAATACAACTATCTGCAAAATTAAACGCAGGGTAATGCCAATCACCAAAATACACATCAACAAAATCGATCACGGAGCCGAAACGTACGCGGTCGATAATATTGCCCAATGCGCCGCCAATAATTAACAATAAGCTTGTGCGCGTGTTCATATTTTCCGTTTTAAAGAACCATACAAGTAAGCCAAGGACAATCGCCGCTGTGCAGCCAATCAGCACCCAAACGCCATCGCCTGTTTGCTGAAGCAAGCCAAAGCTTACGCCCCTGTTCCAAACCATAGAGAAATTAACATAGCCCTCAAGCACTGGGACGGATACTGGCGGCAGATAAGCGGCCTTTACTTCGGTCATCCACGTAATAAAGTCACGCGGCACTTTATGCGCGTAGGCCTTATTCAAAAGCATTTCTTCCAAAACATACCATTTGGAGAGTTGATCCAAAATAATAATGATAAAAATTGATAATAAATAAGGCAGTTTGTTCATCATAACGTTATGTGCTCATCAGTTTGTCGCTAACATGTTCGCCAATCATAACCTGATTTATTTAGCGCGTATAGATTTTAATAAAAAATGATCCCCTGCAAATCACCTTCAGCTTACTTGCGTGCTATACAATGCTAAAAACATCGTGCGGCAGCATGTCCTGTAAAAATGCTTCAAAGTTAAATATGTCATCAACCGTCAAAGCGCACTCAAGCGCAGTATGCACATCCTGCTCTACTCGTAGTGTTTCCAAAAACACATAAGGCGCCGCGCCGATGACGCGTTTTTCAACGCGGAAACCAAAGCGCCAGACCATCACGCACTGTCCGCCGGCATCAAGATTAAACTCTGGCGCCGCATCGCCACCTGCGCGCGTAAAATCTTGAAGCGCTAAGATAGGATAGGCGCTACGCATCAAGCCGCATGAGGGGTGCAGGTTCAGCCTTGCTGTCCCAGCCAATATTTGCGGCAGATATTCTGCGGTATTCTCGCGGCGCAGAGCAAGACCATCTGGCGCATAATAGGCATGATGTTCAAGCCCGTCTAACATAGCGACATCAAACAAAAAGGCGATATCTTGCGCAGGGGTGAAGCTGCGGATAAAATCGGGGTAATCCGCCGCATATTCATTCATATTTGCTGCTTTGGGTGCGTTTCGCAGCACATATTCACGCGCCATTGCGCGGGCAAATTCATCGCCAACTAATGGCCTAATGGTGGGATAACGCGCCATGATAATTTCTATCAACCCGCCAATCACATTATTTTTATAAATATCCATCCGCGCGGCAGCGCTGATATTGCCGTTGTTAATTGCGCGGTCAAGGCGAAACGGCATTGGCGCATCTGGGTGCAATAAGGCATGAGCGATGTCTTGCTGCAAAAGCTGTGGGCGATAATGCGCTTTCGGGTCAGTCTCAGCCATGGCATGCCTCCACATGATGATGCGCGTCGATAATGCGCTGCGCCTTTGCGGCTTCATCCAGCAGGGAATTTAAGGGCGGAATGTCATTATCCCATTCAATAAGCGTTCTTACAGGCGCATGGCGCGCCATCACATTATCAAATAACTGCCAGACATCATCATGGACAGCCTGCCCATGTGTGTCGATATAAACGCTCTGCCCTTCAATGGTTTTTGCAGTATATCCCGCAAGGTGGATTTCGCGTACAGCATCAAAATTGATGTTTTCAAAATAGGCATCGGCGTGAGAGCCGTGATTATGCGCCTGTACCTGCACATTATTAATATCAAGTAGCAAGTGGCACCCCGTACGGCGTACGGCTTCATTTAAAAACGCCCATTCTGGCATTTCATCGTCATAAAAGCATAAATATGTTGAAGGGTTTTCAATTAAGATGCTTTGCCCAAGGCCGTTTTGTACTACGTCAATATTGCGGCAGAGATTATCAAGATTTTCACGCGTGTAAGCCAAAGGTAGCAAGTCGTTCAAATGGGCATTGCCGCTCGCGCTCCATGCGGCATGGTCAGAAAATTGGAATGGTTCAATGCAATCTATCAGCTTTTTTAACTGCGCTAAGTGGCGCTCATCTGGTGGCTGCGCCGCGCCTAAAGACAGGCCAACGCCATGAAAGCTGATAGGGTAATTTTTGCGAATTTCTTCTAAAAATTTGAAATTTATCCCGCCGCCAAAATAGTTTTCAGGATGCACTTCTAGCCATGATATGGTTGGCGGTGGATTGTCAGCGATCTGACGATAATGGGGATGGCGCAAGCCAAGCCCCATTACAGTTTGTTTAGACGTATGGTTTATATTCACCATAATGAAAACTACTCGGCTTTCATTTCTGCTTCCATATCCATTTTGGCTTCTTCCATAAGTTTACCGCCAACTAATTTGTGGCAAAGACCTTTTGGCACCATAATCCATTCTTTCACATCGCCATCAACTTTAGCGGCTTTGGCACAGCTATGCGCGCCGTCTAGTGACCCACAATCATTCATGCCAGCCTTCGCCACGCCATAGCATTTTTCTTTGCCTTCTGGCGCGGCTGCTTCTGCGTCATGCGCCGCCGCCATTGATAAAGTTGCGACAAAAGCCCCCGCAATAACAGTGTTTAAAGTTTTCTTTGCAATAGACATGATATTCTCCTTTAAAAAATTAATTTAACTTGCCGCTTCACACGTAATTAAGCATGAGCTGCCAATGCGAAGATATTCGCAACGTTGAGCATGATGGTTACATAGATGATAAAAAAAACAAGTTTTTCTTGAAATTCGTGCGCCATGCTAAATTAACGCGCATTTTAGGCGCAAACAATTCTAACATTTCCCCTTACACCAAAGCTTGATTTCTAAAAAATGTCGTCTGCCGCTTGGCATATTGGCGCGTTTGTATTTGGGCAAGGTTAATGGCCTCTTCAAGTGATGTCATACCACGCAGATAAGTTTGCAGCTCTTTAAACCCAAGGGTGCGGGTAATGGCGGCATCTTCGGCAATTGCGCCAGCCTTAATGCGTGCGTCTAAGGCGGCGACTTCATCAAGCACGCCATTTTGCATCATTAACGCGAAACGTTTATTGCAGCGCTCATACAGAACGTCGCGCGGCGGCATGACAATTTCAGCCTCAAAATCAACGCCCTCCATCGCCCCGCTGCGTGGCTGGTCTTGCCAGTAACTGATCGGCTTTCCTGTGCCCTCAAAGACTTCACAGGCACGGATGAGGCGCTGCGTGTCATTGGGGTGCAAACGCGCCGCCGCCTTTGGGTCATGCACAGTTAAATAGGCATGTAGCGCCGGTGCACCTTCTGATTCTGCCTGCGCTATGAACCGTGCACGCACAGCATCATCAACATCAGGAATATGCGAAAGCCCGCGCGTCAAAGTGACAATATAAAGCCCCGTACCGCCGCAAATAATTGGTGTTTGCCCTGCGACAAAGCAGGCGCGGATTTCAATTTCAGCCCGTTCACGCCATTTCTGCGCGCTGCATGTTTGCTCTGGTTTTAAAAAACCATAAAGCTTATGGGGGATATCACCCATTTCCTGCGCATCAGGAATGGCCGACAGAATGGGTAAATCTTGGTATACCTGCAAGGAATCCGCGTTAATGACAGCGCCATTATGGGCGCGCGCAAGTTCAAGTGCCCGCGCTGATTTGCCGCTCGCCGTTGGCCCTGCAATGATATAGACGGTATGGTTCACGTCTGACATTATTCCGCAGGCGTACCAATGAAAGATTCACCCGAAACAACCCAGTTGCCAGATTCCTTCTCTAGCGTGATCTGATATTGTGACCAAATTTGATCTGCGCCATAGCCAAAATTTTCTTGGATGGTTGTGCCTGATATCGGGCGTTCAAGAGCAAAAGTCAAGCTTGTTGTTTGCTCTGCATCGCCCCATGCATTGATATCCGGATCACTCTCAAAATGGCCATGCTTAAGGAATAATTCATGCATTTTCACCGCAGCACTAAATTCTTTTTCAAGCCCCTGCGGCGTATCATGCAGATGCGTTTGTGCTTTTTTACGCCACATTTTTGAAAATGCTTCTGGCGCAAAATCCGCATTTACGGTTTGTACGTAACGCTTTGCAAAATCCAACGGTGTTTCGGCCTGCGCAGCGCGAGCAACTCCACATATACTAACTGCCATCATAACAATAAAAGTGTAAAATATTTTCATCATCTTATTCCTCAATGATCTGGCCTCAATGGTCTGACTGTTAAAAATACGTTCACCAGAACAAAAAGCCTGCTCGAATATGGCAGGCTCTTTTTAACGTTATTTATCCTATAAACCAAATCCAGCTTGAAATTTACAAATAACCTGGTTTAGTCGGATCTCTACGGCGGCCTTCATCATGTGTGATGATTTCAAGAACATCACCACCATCCTGTTTAATTGCGCCTACTTCATCGCCGCCCATATCTTGCGTGATGATCGTTTCGGTGCTTTCAATCGCCGTATTAAAAATAGATTTCATATCTTCGTTCTCCCTTAATTAAGTCAAATTATATGGCGCAGAGCCGCATATGTCAAGGCTCGCTGCCTAGTTACGCAGCGGCTTACCCTTTTCAAGCATATGTTCAACGCGCGATACTGTGCCTTCATTACGGACAAGTTTCATAAATTCAATATATTCAAGCTTGAGAAGATCATCTTCTGATAATGGATTTGTCCAATCACCCTTATCGCCACCGCTTAATATATGGGCGAGATGACCAGACACCACAACATCATAGGGCGTTGCCATACCACTTTGCACGAAATCAGCCACTGCCATATCAAGCGCGACTTTACCGCTTTTGCCGGGAAGGCGAATTTGAGTGACTTTTTCAGGGGCGCTGTAATCTTGCGCTAATTCCAGAGCCTTTTTCTTGGCATCAAACAGCAAGCGGTCACGGTTCATCGTAATCGCATCTGTATCCTTGAAATAACCAATGGCTTTCGCTTCTTGCGCTGATTTGGCGACCGTCGCCGTGCCAATCACTTCAAACGCTTTGCGCATGGCGCCCATTGGCGTGGTATTGGGTGAGAACCAGATCGGCTGCCCGCCGCCTGCTTTGGCGTAGGCTTGACGTTCCTTTTCTTGGAAACGCAATATCATCTCCTTACAGCCGCCCCAGCCAGGGACAAGGCCAACGCCGACTTCAACCAAACCTGTATAGGTCTCGGCATGTGCCTGTACATGGTCAACATGGAGCAAGATCTCACAGCCCCCGCCAAGCGCCATGCCCGAAGGCGCCGCGACAACAGGGAAAGGCGCGTATTTGAGCGCCATATAGGTGCGCTGCCCGCCAAGGACAAGTTCTTCAATTTGCGGCCACATCGCGGTGTTCATCGCAAATAAAGCAAGGCCAAGATTTGCACCGGCTGAAAAATGCGTTCCTTCATTATAAATCACAAGCGCTTTATAATCACCGCTGCCATCACCAATCATTTTGATTGCTTTGGTGTAGGTATCAAAAACATGATTATCCATTGCGTTCATTTTGCCGGTGAACTCAATGCACATCACGCCATCGCCGACATCCCATAGCGCAGCAGATTCGCTTTGATAAATCGGCTCAGCGCCCATCTTAATGTCACTTAACAGTAATACGCCTTCAGCGCGTTTAATTTCATGATATGCACCGTCCGTGCCGAAATAATATGGCTTGCCATTTTCAACTTTGTAAAATGTGCCATCGCCAACTTTATCAAGAAACTCTGGCACAGCCATGCCTTCTTCTCTTAATTTATCAGCGAACCATTTGGGTCCCAGCGCGTCGATCATTTCAAACGGGCCTTGTTTCCAATTTGTGCCGAGCTTCATTGCTTCATCAACGGCGTATATGGTATCGGCAATTTGCGGCACGAGTGAGGCCGCATAAGAAAGTGTTTGCGCCATAACTTTCCATGCATAGCGCCCGCCTTTATCATCTGTGGTGACAACGGCTTTAATGCCTGCTTTCCCCGCTTTCACCGAATCAAGGCTTGGCTTAGTGGCTGGTTTATACTGGCTTTCATCAAAGCGATCAGCATTGAGGTGAAGGCTTTGCTTTTCACGCGTGCCTTTTGGCGCATCGGGGTTCAGGCGGTAAAAACCGCCTTTGCCTTTACGCCCATTATAACCCGCATCAATCATCTGGCTGACAAAGCCATAATCTTTGCTGATGTTCCGATACTCATCATCCTTTGGCAGTGTCGCCAATAGTGACTTGGACAAATACGGCATCAAGTCAACACCGACCAAGTCAATCAAGCCAAAGACGGCTGTTTTCGGCACGCCAATCGGTTTCCCCATCACCGCGTCCGCGACTTCGATAGATACATTTTGTTCGAGCGCTTGATTGACAGCAGCTTGCATCCAAAACACAAGCAAGCGATTGACGATAAAGCCGGGGGTATCTTTACAAAAGACAACGCCTTTACCAAGCTGAACATCGCAGAAATCTTTTATCTTATCCACGGCGGCTTGGCGGGTTTGCGGCCCTTGAATGATTTCAAGCAAACGCATATAACGCGGCGGGTTAAAGAAGTGCGTAATCATGAAGTCTTGTTTAAACTTATCGCTTTGCCCCTCAACCAATTTTGCAAGCGGTATCGTCGATGTGTTTGATGTCACAATCGATTCTGCCTTGCGGTGCTTTTCGATTTTCTCATATGTCGTGTGTTTGATGGCAAGGTCTTCTAACACAACCTCAACAATCCAATCACAATCGGCAAGCTTTTCAATATCATCTTCCAAATTGCCTGCAGTAATCAATTTTGCATTACGCTTATGCATAAAGGGTGCTGGCTCGGTTTTTAACATTTTCGCGATCGCGCCTTTCGCGATCATAGAGCGGTCCTCAGCGTCTTTGGGGACAATGTCCAACAACAAGACGGGGAGCCCCGCATTCGCGATTTGTGCGGCAATGCCGCTGCCCATAACACCTGCGCCGATAACGGCTACTTTCTTAATATCCATCGTCAAGTCCTCCTTATCTGCAGGTTGTTATATTGCTTCGAGAATAATCGCTGTGCCTTGACCGCCGCCAATACACATGGTCGCGAGGCCATATTTTTTGCCCTCACGCTTTAACAGCGCCGCAAGCTTACCCGTGATCCGCGCACCTGATGCGCCAAGGGCGTGCCCCATGGCAATTGCGCCGCCATCTAAGTTAACTTTGCTTTCATCTGCGCCAAGCTCTTTGAGTACCGCAAGGCCCTGCGCCGCGAAGGCTTCGTTAAGCTCGATAATATCAATATCGCCGATTTTTAGGCCTGCAGCATCAAGCGCTTTATGGGTTGCCGGCACGGGGCCAATGCCCATAATTTCCGCTGCGCAGCCTGCCACGCCGACAGATTTAATACGCGCTAACTTCTCTAGTCCGTGCTTATCTGCATATTCTTCTGAACAGACCAAGACCGCCGCCGCGCCATCAGTTAGGGGTGAAGCTGTGCCCGCTGTGACTGTGCCGTCCTTATCAAAAGCAAGCTTTAATCCTGCGAGTCCCTCTTGGGTTGTGCCAGGGCGGATTGTGCCATCTTTGCTCACCGCGCCAATTGGGGCGATTTCGGCATCAAACTTACCTGCTTCTGCCGCCGCAGCCGCCTTGCTATGCGAACCCACAGCGAAGTCTTCTTGCGTTTTACGGTCAATATCATATTTTGACGCTAAATTTTCCGCGGTAATGCCCATGTTCATATAAGCCTGTGGGTAGCTTTCAGCCAAATCAGGATTTGGCATTGGGTTAAATCCGCCCATCGGGATGCGCGTCATGCTCTCAACGCCAGCGGCGATATAAACATCACCTGCGCCAAGCTGAATATAGCCCGCCGCCATTTGAATAGTCGTCATGGATGAACCGCAGAAACGGTTTACAGTCGCGCCGGCAACGCTGATCGGCAGCTCAGCCAAGTTCACAACAATGCGCGCAACGTTAAAGCCTTGCTCTGCTTCAGGGAAGGCACAGCCGAGCAATAAATCTTGAATATCATCAGGGTTCACACCTGTATCTTTGACCAAGCCTTTCACAACTTCAGCGGCAATATTATCGGGACGAATTTTTGCTAAATCGCCTTTATTTGCGAAATGCATTGGTGAACGTTTGTAACCGCAGATGACGACAGATTTTTGCATTGTGAAGGTCTCCTTAATAAATAAGCCCGGATAAAATAAGCTGGACAGCCATTAGATATTTAAATTCATAAGAATACGTTAATGAATTTGATGTAGTTTATCTTTTTAATAAGTTAAGGTCTATGGCTTTCACGAAAAAACAAAGAAAATGCATTTTTTTTGATTTTTAAATTGACGCGCCCCCAAAAATTGGGCATTGAAACCATAGAGTATTTCATCAATCTAATAATAATAAGGAGCTGAAAAGTGGCTTTAGCAATCGCTGATTCGAACGGTATTAAAAGAATTTGTACAAATTGTGGTACACGTTACTACGATATGGGTAAGACACCAATCACATGTCCATCATGTGACACTGAATTCGTTGGCCAAGTAAAGCCCGTTATTACAGAATCTCTCGATGAAGCGAAAACAGAAGCTGACGCGGAAAAAGTGATTGATGTGACAGCTGCCGCTGCCAAAAAATCAGACAACGATGACGAAGATGAAGACGAAGAACTTATCAGCCTTGATGAAGTCGAAGAAGGTTTAGACGACGATGACGATGACGATAATGATGACGCGATTTTAGATGATGGCGATCTCGATTTCGAAGGTATTTCATCCAAGAAAGATGACGAATAGGTCATCCGTGAATAGTCTTATACATTTGACATTGCCAGAAGCTGTGAGTGAAGAATCGCTTGCAGCTTTTGTACAAATACTGCCTTTTGACACATTGTCTTTTTCCAGCAAACGCGCCGATGGCGCATTTAGCGGTGCATGGCAATTGCTCTGGGTTGTTGAAGGTAGCCCTGAGTGTGAACCAACGCTTAAAGGTATAAACAGCGCATTAGGTATTATGCAGCTTGATGCTGTATCTGCTCAAGATCTGACGATCAGCCCGCTAGATGAAGACATCAACTGGTTAGAAGTAAGCTATCAAGGCTTTGAACCGTTTAGCGCGGGGCGTTTTTTCATCCACGGCGCACATTTTAATGGCAGCATTCCTGATGGGCAGATCTCGTTAGAGATTGATGCTTCGATTGCATTTGGATCTGGCGAGCATGGCACGACACATGGCTGCTTATTATTGTTAGAAAAGCTTTATGATCAGGGCTTTGCGCCCAAACATGTTTTAGATATGGGCTGCGGCTCGGGCATTTTGGCGGTTGGGGCGACGAAGTTATGGCCTGTCCCGACGATGGGCGTTGATATTGAAGATGACGCAGAAGTGCTGACCAACCAACACGCGAAAAGCAATGACGTGGCGGCGCATATTTCAGCCTATGTGGGTGATGGTTACAAATGCCCCGCCGTAGCGCAATCTGACCCGTTTGATTTGATTATTGCCAATATTTTGCCTGCCCCTTTAAAGGCAATGGCGCCTGATATGTATCCGTGCCTCGCCGCGGATGGGTATTTGATACTCTCAGGCATTTTACATGAACAGGCCGATGACGTTATCGCCGCGCACAGCGCCCTTGGCCTCACATTACTTGACCATATTAAAATTGGTGAATGGACGAGCCTGCTTTATCGCAAAGGCGCAGCCCAAAACAATTAAGACAGCTTCATTTCTGTTTGCTGCATAATGCCTGACTGTGCAAGCTTACGCGTTTTTATCTCTGCGCTCATTGCTTGATGTTTTTCTGCAAGTAGCGCAAGTTGATCATCATTTAACAGCTCACCCTTCTTAATGCCAACGCGGCGTATTGATGCCATAGCGCCCCCAATAAGCGTTATGCTACCCACGCTAAAAAAGACTGCCGCCAGTTCGTTCCCTGTATTTGATGAAATTGCGCTGCTTTGCGGCGCTTTTGCCGCTGGTTGTGTGATGTTCGTTTGCGTGAGCGGTGCCGCTGTATCGAAAGAACCATTATAGCCCATAAGGCCTGTTATTCCCATGCCAACAATAAGCGCATAGCCCGAAATGAATTTGCCTATTTTTGACATGCCTTTAGCGCCATGATTATCGCTCAGTTCATAATCAGCGTCATCAAATGCTTTTTTAAGGTCTTTATCGCTATAATTTTTTAAATCTACTGTCATTTGCTGTCCTTTATTTGAATACGCACTACTACGCGATCGTATGTAACCATACACCACAATATACATTATGTCAAATAAAGAGGCCGCCAACGTCCTTTTTCATTGCAAATCAACGCTATATCATTAAACATCCAAAAACATATCTATTTGTGGCTCGACCTCAGGGTTGACACGGTAAGGGGTAAAATCATCAATACCGGCGGCGCGGAGAATTTCTTGATCGGTAAAGCTGTGACCACTTAAGGGGTGGTCTTCGCTGATAAGTGCGTGGACAGCGTCCGCGACAATGCTTGGCTGCATCGCATAATCATAAACCTGCGGAAAATTGACTTTAATCGCGGCGGTTGCAACCAAGGTTTGCGGCCAGATAGTATTACAGTGAATATTTTGCGCCTTAAATTCCTCAGCAAAGCCGAGCGTCACAAGGGTCATGCCATATTTAGAGAGCATATAAGCAGGCGATGCGCCAAGCCATTTGGGGTTAGTGTTAATGGGCGGTGAGAGCGTAATCACATGGGCGCAATTTGACGCTTTCAAATAAGGCAAACATGCTTTCACAGTAAAAAATGTACCGCGGCTATTTACACTTTGCATCAAGTCATAATCCTTGCCCGATACATCCTCACTAGACTTTAATTTAATCGCGCTCGCATTATTAATGACAATATCAATGCCGCCAAAATGTTCAGCCGCCTGTTCTGCGGCCTGCGCAATCGCGTCTTCGTCGCGTACATCAACCACAAGGGCAAGGGCTTTGCCGCCTGCGGCCTCGACTTCTTCGGCGACGCTGTGTATGGTGCCGCTTAACGTTGGGTGCGGGGCATCACTTTTCGCGGCGATAACGATATTTGCACCATGCTGCGCACATTTTGATGCTATGGCGCGTCCGATGCCGCGCGATGCGCCTGTAATAAAAATTGTTTTATTTTTTAAGTCCATCGTGAAGCCACCCCTATTTAATAAACGCTTTAATCGCCATGGCATGGAAATAATGTATGGCGCTGAAATCCATTTGTTCCACTGACAACCACAAACGCCGCCCTTCTGGAACCGAATCTATAGTCTTATGATACAGGCTTGTCCCTGTTTGTTGAATTAAAAAAAAGTTTTGCGCGTAATCCCAATATTCAGCGCGGTCATCTGCATAAAAATTTACAGATTGCTGATATTCAGCCAGCACTTCACAGCTATGTGGTGATAAAGAGATTTGCGCCTCTTCTTGGAGCTCACGCAATGCGGCCTCAAACAATGCCTCACCTTTATCAACCCCGCCGCCAGGGAGTTCAGGCACACCACACGCATTATCAGCAATGACCATCAGCATATGCCCCTTTTCGCGCAGAGCAATCCATGCCCCCGTTCGCGGGCGCATGGTATCATTCTCTACATCAGGGTAATGCGCCGCCCCGTGCCGATCATAATAGGGGCGCATTAATGGATGGCGCGCCATGTTATCGGCGCGCCGCCTAATGGTTTGCCAAAGACAGCCGCGGCGCTGCCACCACGCTTAACGATCTCCGCAAAGCGTATCGTCTGTCCATCGCCATCGGTCCAACCTGATGAGCCGACAGATAAACAAAATTGCCCATCTTCAACGCCGAAAATACCATCAGCCACGCGAACAATTTGCTGCTGGCCTGCGGCTTCGACGATAATGTCTTGGCCTTTACGCTGCATAATTTCATCTACGTCCAAAGCGCATTTCATATTGCCATAGCCATCAGTGTAACAAAGCACATCTACAGGCGCATCAGGAACTTGATGACGGACATCTTCGCCAATATCAGAGCGGTCACCGTTCATGATTTTACCAAAAGCGGCAGGGAAGATATCGCGAGAGCGGAATTGTGAGCCTTCAACCGAACATTTAATCTGGCGGATTTCAACGGCGGAGCTTTTGATGAAAGCCAAAGAATAGCCACTATTCACCGCACAAATTTCAACGCCGTTATTCAGGCGCACATAGACAAAACCTTCACCTGAATTCGATACGCGCGGGGTTAAGTCATCCTTACGCGGCGCAGTATTGACAAAGAATTTATGATCAGCGCCAAGCTCTGAATTAAGCGCGGTTTGCGCGAGCGCAAACCCTGTGGCGTAAGTATCAAACGCAGGCACAGCAAAGGTTTCAATGCGCGCGGGCATGTCGCCCAATTCTGCGTAAAGCTTTTGCGTCACTTCTGCAAAGGCCAAATCATGCAATGCGCCATAATCTGCAACTACATATACCAACATCTTATCCATCGTTAAGGCTCCTTTTGTGATGGTTTACTTCATGGTCGTTTCTTCTTTGCCCCTAGGCGATTAAAAATATTGTTAAATCAGTCTATGGGTAAAAATTCTATGCCCCGCGCAATCATATGGGCGAGCAGCGCTTCAAAAACATCTTTCAATTCATCTTGGTCATGGATCAAAACGATATTATTGCTATGCGCATCATGCAAAAACGGATCATTATCAATTTTGCGTTTTAAATCATCAATGGTTTTATAGGGGTGATCTTTAGCTAAATGGCGCTTTGTCATCATCCAATCCGCGGTTGAGAAAGTGTAAAGCGCATCTTTCGCGCCGCTGATTTCGTGGTGGGTATACCACGGGAATGTCACACCATCAAACGGCACGGTGAAACCCTGCGTGGCAAGCCAGATTTGTAAATCTTGCTGTTTTTGTAGCAATTCTGGGCTTGGCTGCGTATCGTCTAAATAAAGCCCCTCAGCAAATAATTTTTGAATAATCGCAGCGTCGTGGCTTGGTATCGCGTGATAATCAACAATCCATGCGCCGCAGCCACGATCAAGATAAGGGAAACGAAAATATTTCCCAAGGCGCTCTACGCCCCCCTGCTTATAGGCCGCGTCAATAAGCGCTTCGCATTTAAGAATGTCTTCGCGCAACTCGGCTAAAGGCAGCCCCGTTGCACGCTGGTGGGCATAGCCGTGATTACCGAGCACAAAACCGCGCCGTACGATTTCAGCCGCCACATCAGGATATTGTGCAATATGGTCGCCGCGGCAATAAAAAATCGCTGGCACATTATGCGCGCTCATAAAATCGCACAGGGCTAATGTTTTTAGGGTTGGGCTGTCATCTATGGTTAGATATGCACCAGCCATTACGCACGCTCCAAATGGTGGGTTGCTTGCCCTGCGCCATAAAGGGCGATATTTGAATCGGATATTAAATATATCGGGCAGCTTTGCAAATTTTGGGCGACCACGGGCTGCGCGTCTTGGTTCAGAAATTTTATAAAAGTTTCTTGGTCAAACAGGCCGCGTTTGTTCAAAACATCAATCACGCCGCCGCCGAGATATAGGCCGTGATAGCCATGACCAAAGACAAGTGCCATATGGACGAAAAGACCCAAAAACTCATGAAATAAGCGCAATGTTTGTTCCAGTACATTGGCATCAGATTTTTCGATAATGTCTTCTGGAGTAAAGAACAAGACAGGAAAACCGTTATAAAGACAGACCGCCTGATACAGCTTCACAAGGCCAAGACCGCTAGCGAGATCTTCATAGACCACCATATAATCACGATCAGCAAGGCGCTGAATGATACGGATAATCGTATTTTGTTCTAAAGTAACCCCAAAGGCACACATATGCCCGCCATGCGTTTTCTGCGTCATGCCCGCGCGGTCAACATAGGATAGGCCAAGACCCGTTCCGACGGCGATAACCGTATCATTCATTTGGGGATCATTATCAGCGACGCTGCCACGGATTTCGACATGGGTTTTATTGCTCAGCGCCCCAAGGGCAAAGCCCTCCAAATCAGAAATAACCGAGACAATGCGCGGGTCTTTTTTAAACGTCCATTGTTCTTGTGAAAAGCGCCATGAATGGGCATTAAGACGGCTGCCCGCCGCCGCGATAGATATGGGCAGGGCTGAAATATCAATCTTACGCGCCAATGAATCCTGATAGGTTTTTAGCGCGTCATGAAAAGTACCAAAAGTACTGCGGTCATATTTTTCGATATACTCAACTGTGGCATCCTGCCCGTGAGCATTTTCAAGATAGAGGCCGAAGCGAATATTGCTTGCGCCAATATCACTGACAATAACTTTTTTGCTATATTTAAGAACATCCGCCATTACTTCACGCTACTCTATTTAATTTGCCCTAATGGTGCACGCCTGCGACTTTGTGGCGCGTATCCATTTCAGAGCCATGAGGATCCATATGGATCATAATTTCTGCATGAACAAACCGTTCCAACAAAGCAAGTTCTACATCGCGCGCAATGTCATGCGCCTGTTTTAACGACAAGTTCGGTTCTAAATCTATATCAAAAGAGATAAAAACATTCATGCCAGATTTATTTGTGCGCAAATCATGCACATCTAATACATCTTCATGCTTACAAATCATCGCCATAATTTCATCGCGCTCCTCTTCGGGAAGCTCTCTATCCATCAACATATCAATGGCTTTGCTTGACACTTCAGTGGCGGAGTTTGCAAGTAGCCCTGCGACAGCCAATGCGAAAAGCGGATCAAGCCAATGCGGTGCGTTAAACACATCTAAAACAATTACAGCGAGCACACCAAGGTTCATAAACAAATCGCCAGTATAATGCGCTTTATCCGCCTCAATCGCCAAGGATTTTGATTTTCCCACGACGTAGTTTTGATATAAAATAAGTATGAAAGTAATGACGATACATAAAACAATCATCGCAGCAGAAAATTGATGATGGGTAATTTCCGTAGGCTTAATGAATGTTTTAATCGCGTCTAGCGTCAAAAACAGCGCCGCGCCCGCAAGCATCGCCCCCTGAAAAAGCGCCGAGACTCCTTCAATTTTTCCGTGACCGTGACGGTGATCTTCATCAGCAGGCTTCATCGAATAACGGATAGAGAACACAGTGATAATCGAAATGGCAGTATCCGTTACAGAATCAATCAAGGATGCGAGAACACTGCTTGATCCGCTAAAAATATAGGCGATTGATTTAATAACAACCATTGAGAGCGCCGCGACAATCGCCGCAATGCCGCCATTAAGCGCGAGATATTGGTTACGACGCATTTCTTCTTTTTGCTGTAGAAGTTCGGCATCATTCATGAATTATCTCCCCCGTTAAAATATGCGTCTTATGCTTCTCCTCACATCAAACGCCGCCTATTGTAACAAATTCCAGCCATAAATCCACCGTGATATATATCAAGGGATAAGACCGTCATATTTACATCGCGATTTGGTCAACGACGCAGCGCAGTTCTTCGATATTTTCTTTGGCGTGAGAACTGGTCAAATAGACTTTGGGGAAGGCCGCTGCGTGCTTTGCCAATTCAGCTTCTGTTTTTGCAATCACAGCATCTAATTCAGATTTTTTAGCTTTATCAATTTTCGTCAAAATGACGCGGTAGACAACACCTGCTTCGTCAAGAAGCTCCATAATGTCATTATCAACTTCTTTGATCCCATGGCGCGAATCAATCAAAACAAAACATGCTCGCAAAGAGGCGCGGCCCTTTAAATAGGTACGGATCAACGTGCGCCAGTCTTTTTTCTGCGCCTTGGACACTTTGGCATAACCGTAACCGGGCATATCAACCAAGTTAAAACGCTTGCCAATTTCAAAGAAGTTTAACTGCTGGGTGCGCCCAGGTGTGTGTGATGTACGCGCCAAAGCTTTGCGCCCCGTCAGCGCGTTAATCAAAGATGATTTCCCCACATTAGAGCGCCCAGCAAAAGCAATCTCAGGCAAGCCTTCAGGAATCATAATGCGGATATGGTCCACCCCTGCGATAAAGTCACAATCGCCTGCAAACAAAAGCCGTCCGCGCTCAATATCTTCTGGGGTGAAGTCTAATTCCATCTTAACGCCTAATCTTTCTTTTTATCGTCTTTATTAGACGTTGTTTTTTTCTTTGGTGCCGTTTTTTTCGCAGCCCCATTTTTCGCATCAGCTTTCTTTGCTGTTTTTTTCGGCGCGGCTTTTGGTTCATCTGCCTTTACATCTGAATCCGCGTCATCATCACCAAACAAAGCTTCTTCAACTTCGTGTTCAATGATTTCTAATTCAGGATGGATTTTGGGGCCCTTATCAATTGCATCAGACATTTCTATATCAGCCTTGCTGCGTTTAAATAAATGCACCTCAACGCCCATCATACGCATAATGACGTATTGCTGCAGGACGCCCAAAGCGTTTGAGAATGTAAAGTAAATCACCAAACCAGACGGGAAACTTGCAAGCAAGAACACAAAGAAAAATGGCATAATTGCAAACATTGTTTTTTGCGTGGGGTCTTGCGGTGGCGGCGACAAGCGTTGCTGCATAATCATAAAGAACAGCATTGCGATTGACCATAGACCAATATTGAGGAAACCCGGAATAAATGCAGGCACATCATATGGCAACAGGCCAAATAAGTTGATGATCGACGTTGGGTCTTTTGCGGACAAATCATCAATCCAGCCAACAAAAGGTGCATGGCGCGTTTCAATCGCCATTGAAATCACACGGAAAATGGCAAAGAAAATTGGCATTTGAATGATAATCGGCAAACACCCCGCCATAGGATTAACTTTTTCTTGACTGTAAAGCTTCACCATTTCTTCTTGCAATTTGACCTTATCATCGCCGTATTTCTCACGCAGCTCTGTCATTTTAGGTGCAATTTTACGCAAGCCCGCAAAAGAACGGTAAGACGTGTTTGCCAAAGGGAAAACTACAAGACGTACGACAATCGTAATCATAATAATCGCGACGCCCATATTGCCGACAAGGCCATAAAAGAAATTCATCAGCCAGTAAAGCGGCTTAGTGATGAAGTAAAGCAAACCAAAGTCAACAGCAAGGTTAAGGTGTGATACTCCAACACTATCTGAGTAAGCTTCAAGGTCTTTGACAATTTTTGCGCCCGCGAAGACGTGCATTGTATACGTTGCCGCCTGACCGCTTGATATCGCGATGGCTTCGCCGCGCACATCAACTTGGGTGACCGCTTTTTCAAGATCAAGCGCGCCGCCTTTTGACGTAAAGCGGAAGCTATGCAGATTATTCTGATCAGGGATCATCGCCACAAGCCAGTATTTTTGTGACATACCAATCCAGCCCTGCGCGCCAGAAAACTCTTGGCCGCCTTTTTTAGCGAGCTTTGCAAAGCTGAATTCATGTAGATCTTTATTAATATAGCCGAGAGGGCCTTCATAAACGCCGCCCGCCTGCGCCTTTTCACGTTGCGGCATACCGTGGCGACTAACTAAACCATAAGGAAAAAAGCGCAGCTCTTTACCTGTGTCATTTTGAATGCTCTGTTTGACCGAGATCATAAATTTATCATCAATTGAGAATTCTTTGATAAACCGAACGCCTTGACCATTATCCCAGCGCAAAGTTACGGGCGCATCCGGACTAAGGACTTTATTTTCACTCGCAAGCTGCCACTGCGTGTTTTTACTTGGTGCAATGATTTTTGAATCTGCAGATATCCAGCCCATTTCCGTGTAATGCGGGTGGAATGAATTTACAGGTGAAAGTAAGTCGACAGGCTGTTTATGTTCGAGCGTTTTATAATAGTTTTTAAGCAGCAAATCATCCAAACGTGCGCCTTTGGTTGAAATAGAGCCGCTTAGTTCGCTATTCGCGACTTCGATGCGCTCTACATTCTCAACATTGAGTGCCTCGGCGCGTTCAAATTTTTTCTTCGCGCCAAGACTCATCACCCCACCAAAGCCTTCACTCATGGAGATTTTTGCTTGCTGCGCCTGCGCAGCTTTGAGCGCTTGTTCTTTCGGTTTCATCACAAAATGATCATAGCCAAGCCATAAAACAAGGGAGAGCAATACGAAGATAATAAGATTACGCATATCTTCAGGGTTTTGTTGATTTGGTCCATGTCCGTGCATTAGCTTGTCCTTTTAAATCTACTCGGCTCTATTTGCCTTATTTTGCTGTGCCTTTATGCGCCCATCTGATGCATTGTTGCAAGCTGTATTCTGGCATTTATGTGATGCCGTCTGTTTATAGCGAATTAATTCTTTCCATTCAAATGTTTCTGGCACTAAATCTTGATAATTTCCTTTATAATAAGGCTGACAACAAGAAATGCGGCGCGTACCAAGAACAATCCCCTTTACAATACCGTGACGCATCACGGCTTGGCGCATATAGACCGAACATGTCGGATGAAAACGGCATTGATTACCAATAAAAGGGGATAGAATAAATTGATAGCCGTCAATTAAACGGCAAAAGCCAGAACGTAGCGCCGATTTAGACATTGTCAAAAGCCGCATCTGTGTCACCCTCAAGATTCCAACTTATGGTGCAGGCGCTTAAGGCACCATGATAAATCTTTTTTCAAGACTTCAAAGTCAACATCCAATGTCGCTTTGCGGCCAATCAACACATAATTTGCGCCATCTTGTGCGCGGCTAGTAAGCACATCACTTGCCGCTGCGCGTAACCTACGTTTTATACGGTTACGGTCAACCGCCAATGCACTGACCTTTTTACTGACCGTCAGCCCCATACGGCTCAGGGCATCTTGCGCGTTTTGCTTATACTCCCCGCCCCCCATAACAGGAGCAGGTAAAACTTGCACTATAACAGAAGAAGACACCCAGCTCTGTCCTTTGAGCTGGATGTCTAAAAATTCTTGTCTCTTTTTTAAGCGCCCTAATTTGGCCATGTTTTACTGCCAATCGGATTTAATTTTTCGCGCGAAATTATATATAAGCGCGCGCAAAAACTATGCGCTTAATGATTTACGGCCTTTAGCTCTACGACGGGCCAGAATAAGGCGACCATTTTTTGTAGCCATACGTGAACGGAAGCCGTGACGGCGTGCGCGAACTAGGTTACTTGGTTGGAATGTACGTTTCATTTCTCTTACCTCTTTAAATTGAAGCCGCAAACTAATACACTCCGCGACATAATTCAAGCAAAAAATGCACAGTTTATTTTCGCCGCAGCCGAGCTATGACCGATTTCACGTTTTCACGCCTCATTATTATGCCTATAGGCGCCAATTTATAGCCATGCATAATTGCTGATATTGCACCACCGCATACAATTTACATAACATTATCAAAACTTTACAATGAAATGCTTGCAGGGCGTTTTCCTTTGGAGTACTCTATTCAACGCATAATTATTCTAAAAATGACATAAGGTAATCAGTATCATGTATGAATTTAAAGGTAATCCTCAGGAAGATGGTTGGAACCCCGTTACCGGCGAACAGCTCAAAGGATTTCTCTCACAAGTTGACCCCATTGATGGCAAATTCAAAACCAATGAGGGCACAACGCAAGTTCATTGGCGCTCGCTGCCGTTTTATGAGCGCGTCGCACTTGTCCGTATTCAAGACCCCGCATGGACACCAGGCAACCTTGTTGCATATTACCTAACAGACCAAGGCGCGTTATACCGCCTTAATGGCCTCTCAGCGCCTATTCACGATGTGAATACAAAAGCGCCGGTTAAAATCAGCGAAGAAAACGTCATTGATTACTTAAAATTCTTCTGCTTCTTCGTGCGCGGCGAAGAAGGCCCATTCCTGATTGCTGAAGATGCCAATAATCCATATATTCCTGAAGAAATGGATGATAACACACGTTCAGTGATTGAAGGCACAGTACGCCCAGCAACATATGAAGGCACAAATGAAAATGGCCATATGCTTTGCGATGCGGTTGTGTTTTATTCAAACGCGTTGTTCATCGCGAATTTTGCCGTTGAGCCAACAGGTATGATTCAAATGCTTGACGACGACCCAATTGCGGCCGACCTGCCAATCAGCGTTGATGCGCCGATCTCTTAAAACGTCATCCATTATTATAAAATTCAGAAAGGCCAGAGAACACTCTCTGGCCTTTCATATATCTGTGTTTCTTTATTGATTAGAATCTGAAAAAAATATTAATCGTGCGCTTAACAACGCAGCGCATACGCACCGGCTTATAAGTAAGGGTCAAGCAAAGCAAGTCCTCAGCATCTCCAATACGCGGCGCGTGCATATCTCATTCTTGACGGACAATTAAATCCCCCGCCTCATAATGACCAAATTCATCGTCCATTGAGCCTTTTAAAACAAGTGTAATCTCTTCACTTCTGTGACTATGTTCTGGAATTTGGGTCCCCGCGGCAACGCGCACGAGGCGCATCTTTGATTTAGAGCAACCTGAATCGACATTCACAAAATGTACAGCATTGGTTAATTTTGACCAATTTGATTGCGCGCCACCTGTGCGGCATGAGCGTTCTAAATGGTCGATCAGCTCTCCACGCAGGCCGAATGATTTAAGCATATCGACGGTCGCCGCGCATTGACTTTCGCTTACGCTACGCATTGTTTGTTGGTGCTGACCATCATCATCCATGACATCATCAAGCAGCGCCCGCATTTTATCACGCGCACTCGGCTTCATTGCAGCGGCGCCGCAATCTTTGATCAACAAATAACCGCCAATATCTTCGCACAGGTCAATATCGGCCTTGCATTGCGCATTCACTTGCCGTTGCGCTTCTATCATAAAGCGGCGCGCCTCATCTAAAACGCCTGCCGCATATTCAAAAATAAGCTCTTGGCCGTTATCTGTTTTTATAATTCTGACCATTTAACGCCCTCCTTCTTCTTGATCGGCACGAACATGCCCGCGTGCATCGAGCGCTTTTCTTAACTTTTCCATCGCTAGGCGTATCCGCGATTTAACAGTCCCTAAAGGCAGCCCTGTTTCTTTTGCAATTTGTGCATGGGGCTTATCCTCGTAATAAGCTTTTTTAATAATGTCCATTTGCTCTGCCGATAATTCTTTTAGCGCCTCATCAATATCACCGCTGACTTCTTGATCATAAAAAGAGTCAAAGGGCGAAGTTTCTTCACTCTTTAAATCATAAAAATTTTCTGGTGGCTGTACAATTGCACGCCCAGATTTGCGAAAAAAATCCGTACGCTTATTACGTGCAATCGTGAATATCCACGTACTTGCAGCGGCAATATCTGGCGCATAGCTATCTGCTTTTTGCCAGACCATGAACATTGTTTCCTGTGCCAATTCATCCGCCTCGTCTTCGCTTAGGCCGCCCTTTAATAAATAGGACTTAATGCGCGGCGCAAAATAATCAAACAAAGACATAAAGGCGTCTTTGTCTTTATGTTGCCCGACATCATGTAACAAAGCATTTAAAGACTTAGCATCCGATGTGGTCACAGCTTTATTTTTTTGCATTTACCGCCCCTTTAGGACATTTAGAAATGAACTGAAAATTTAGCTTATCTGTGAACCGTCACCTTATGTGTATTATCCTATAAAAACCGCTTTGTCGCAAAGCCTTTATCACTCTTTATTATATAGAGTTGTTACTTATACGTATCGAGCAACAAGAATGGATCAAATTTTTCCTTTATCATCGTTAATATAGTTGTTATATTATAAGTGAACATTGGCTATTCGGCCTGAAATGCTGGCTTTCTGCCACGTATTTTTCCATCCATAATCCGCGTATTCCTCTAATCCCCACCCCAAAAAGTGAAATAACCATGAAAAAATTCGCCCTTTTATCGTTTACAGTCTTCATGACAGCCCTTTCCGCGCCAAGCTTCGCTGGTGAAACCGACCTGATCGGCCAATATGGTGATTGGTCATCGCATAGTTATAAAGAAAATGGCCAAAGCGTTTGTTTCATGGCGAGCAAGCCTGCTAAGGATGAAGGCAACTACACGCGCCGCGGCGATATTTTTGCCTTTATCACGCACCGCAATGCAGATGGCACAAAAAATGAATTCTCATATGCGGCTGGTTATCCCTATAAAGCAGGATCTGAAGTCAAGGTCAGCATTGATAACAAATGGAAATTCACCCTCTTCACTGATGGGGAAAACGCTTGGACATCAGGCCCTAGCGACGATAAGAAGATTGTTGATGCCATTCAGCGCGGCAGCAAAATGGTCGTCACAGGCTATTCTAAGCGCGGCACAAAAACCGTTGATACGTTCTCCCTTAAAGGGTCTTCAAAATCACATGAAGCGATTAATAACGCATGTGGCGTAAAAGGATAAGGATCCATGTCATTCTTTGGGGGCAAAGATAAAAAAGCAAAAAAACAAGCCAAGGCCGCGGAAAAGCACAGCGCGGCGCTACGCGCGGAAGCATTAGAAAATACACGCAAAGCCCGCGCCGCTATTGGTGAAGATACGTTAGAGCGCATTCGCGAGCATCTTGAAGGCAAAGAAAACTCGCCATTAGAGCAAGCGCGCCGGCAAATCGATGCCATGAACCGCGACCATGTGACCGACAATCTGCGCCACATGATTGACGAAGATAAGCGCAAATAGAACAATTTCATTGACATATTACGTAAATTCGGCATAATCAGCGCGATTAATAAGTGGCTTGAAGGGCGTATGTTATGGCTAAATCACAAGAAAAATCTGCAACAACAACAGGACAATATCATTTTATTGCCAACCCTGCAGATCAAACATCCGTCAAGCTACAAGACAAAATGATTGCCACATACGGTCAGACCCCCTCAGATAGAGCCGCCATACATTGCGCCATTGGCGGTGACGGTTCACTTTTATATGCACTGCGCGATGCCTTTAACAAAACCGTTATAGGACAGTGTAGTAATGACAGTAAAAGCGTTGGCTTTTGGATGAACCATGTTGATCCGAAACATGTTGATTTAGATGCGCTTGTGGCCAAAGCACACAAATATACCTTAAAGCCGTTACGCGTTAAAATCATGCATGATGATGGCAGCAGCGCGCTGCGTTACGCGTTCACCGATGCGGCGCTGATGAGCAATAACGGGCAAGCCTCACTTGCCCATGTCCAAGACTTAGACGTTGCAGAAAACAGCTGGCGCGTTATGGGGAACGGCATCACATTCGCAACGCCGCTTGGTTCAACGGCGAAATCATACACAGAGGGCGGCAGCGCCATTGATTTAACGCTTCCCGCCTTTGTGATGACAGGCAGTGGGGTGTGCTCACCACTTAATTTCAAGTCTTTTATCCACCCCGCTAACGCATATATATATATAGCCATAAATACAAGCCGCGCCAAACGTGATCAGCGCATTGATATTGATGGCGTCACTTACGTGCCGCCAAAAGGACGCAGCGTTGAAGGCTTTGCCCTGACAACAGAAACGAATAGCACGAAATATGCGACTTTATTACTTGATCGCCCAGCACGTAGCGCCTTTAGAAAACTAACCATCGACATGTAAAAGCAAAGCCTATATTCTTCTGATATCCATTTCCTGAATCTACAGCGAAGGTAATCAACCGATGAATATCTTAATCTTAAACGGCCCTAACCTCAATATGCTCGGCAGACGCAACCCTGAAGTATATGGCAGTGACACACTCGCTAATATTGAAGCGCGCTGCCATGAAAGCGCCGAAAAGCATTATACCAGCGTTGATTTTCGCCAATCCAACCATGAAGGGGAACTCGTAAGCTGGATACAAGACTCTATTGATCGCTTTGATGCCATCATTATTAATGCAGGCGCTTACACACATACATCAATCGCACTTCACGATGCATTAGAGCTGTTTTCTGGGCCTATTGTTGAAGTGCATATCTCCGAGCCACTTGAGCGCGAGCCTTTTCGCCATATTTCTTATATTGAGCCATGCGCCACACACCGCATAGCTGGACATGGCGCAAAAGGGTATGAAATGGCGCTTGAATGGCTATATAATCAAAAGCAAAATTAATCCCCCCTTTGCCTTGATAAGAATAAATTAGACGAGAATAATTGACATCTGCATTAATCTTCTATAATCAGGGTCGATGAAATTTTAAACGACAAGCAGGATATGTTTGATGAAAATTGATACCAATGCAATTAAAGAACTCGCAGAAATACTTGACGATACAGGTCTAACAGAAATTGAAGTTGCCGAAGGCGACAAAATGATCCGTATTAACAGAGGCGGCGCCACATATGCCGCGCACCCCGCCGCACCCGTGCACATGCCTTCTGACCCTACAGTTCCACAGCCAGCATCAAATGACATGCCGAGCGCAGATGTATCAACGCATCCGGGCGCCGTCGTTTCCCCCATGGTTGGCACAGCCTATCTTGCACCTGAACCAAGCGCAGCTGACTTCATCACCAAAGGTTGCAGCGTTAAAGAAGGTGACACCTTAATGATTATTGAAGCCATGAAGGTTATGAACCCGATTAAAGCGCCAAAATCAGGAACCATCACACAAATCCTGATTGAAAATGAACAGCCTATTGAATTTGGCGATGTTCTTGTTGTTATCGAATAATCTGCAACGCCGCAGATATTCACCTGAAATAACGACCAAAATCATTTTAACAAAATAAGTGTTGTCGCATGTTTAAAAAAATTCTTATCGCTAACCGTGGTGAAATTGCACTCCGCATCATTCGCGCTTGCCGCGAAATGGGCATTGAATCCGTTGCCGTCCATTCCACGGCTGATGCCAATTCCATGGCTGTACGCCTTGCCGATGAATCCGTTTGTATCGGCCCGCCACCGGCCAAAGACAGCTATTTGAACATTCCTGCAATTTTGACAGCGGCGGCGATTACAGGCGCAGAAGCCATTCACCCTGGTTACGGCTTTTTGTCCGAAAATGCAGAATTTGCACGCATGGTTGAAGAACATGGCTTTACCTTTATCGGACCAAAGCCTGAGCATATCGACCTTATGGGCGACAAAGTCACTGCAAAGCAAACCGTTAAAGCCCTCGGCCTGCCCGTTGTTCCAGGCAGTGAAGGTGCGCTTGAAACGGTTGAAGAAGGCATTGCCTTTGCCCGCGAAGCTGGCTTCCCTGTCATCATCAAAGCATCATCAGGCGGCGGTGGTCGCGGCATGAAGCTTGTTGAACGTGAAGAAGATTTTGCTGAACAGTTTTCTACTGCGCGCTCAGAAGCGGCAGCAAATTTTGGCGATGAAACTGTTTATGTTGAAAAATATCTTGGCCGTCCACGCCATATTGAAATTCAAGTCTTTGGCGATGAACACGGCAATGCAACCCATTTAGGTGAGCGCGACTGTTCCCTGCAGCGTCGTCACCAAAAAGTTTTGGAAGAAGCGCCATCGCCTGTATTGACAGAAGATGAACGCCAATATATTGGTCAGCTTTCTGCCGATACTGTGCGCAAAATGGGTTATCGCGGCGCAGGCACCATCGAATACCTTTATGAAGATGGCCAGTTTTTCTTCATGGAAATGAACACACGTATTCAGGTTGAACACCCTGTTACAGAAATGATTACAGGTATTGACCTTATTCAAGAACAAATTCGCGTCGCAGCCGGCGAAGAACTTTCACTCAACAAAGACCGTATCCGTTTTCGTGGTCACGCTATTGAATTCCGCATCAACGCCGAAGACCCTGATAACTTTACGCCTTGCCCTGGTACAATCACACAATTCCATTGCCCAGGCGGCCTTGGCGTGCGCTTTGATAGCGCCATTTATAATGGCTATAAAATTCCACCATATTACGATTCGATGGTCGGCAAATTGATTATTCATGGTCGCAACCGCGATGAATGTATCCGCCGCGCTAAACGTGCGATTGTTGAAACCATCATTGATGGCGTAAAAACAACATTGCCGCTTCATTCATGGATTATGGAGCAACCTGAATTCCATAGCGGTGATTACACCATTCACTGGCTTGAGAAAAAGCTTGCTGAAAAAGAAGCGGCGATAAAAGACGCTGGAAAATAAACGCATAAAAAGCCATATCAATGATGTGGCTTTTTCTTTATTCTCATCACAACGCGATAATTAATTTAATGTCCGATGAATTTCCGTTTGCGCCCAAAGCGCCCGTTTGAGCGGCGCTTTATCTTCAACATCCCCCTTCGCGATCCAATCTGCAACGGCCTTAGCGACATTGGGAAAGCGCACATGCGCGGCGCGGCTTTCATTTAACCACTCCGCAAGCTTCGCGCTATCAAGGCGCTCCATCGCACGACCATAGCCTAAATGTTCCAGTGCGCGCGCATTTGATTGCTGTTCAATTTGCCCATTAACAGGCTTGACCAATATTTTACGTCCTAAATGTAGCATTTCAGAAGGGCTTACAAAGCCCGCATTAGTAATCAAACCTTCGCAACGCGCCATATCATCCTTAAAGCCCTGCGCTGATTTAGGTTTATAGATCAAGTTTACATTCGGGTCTTCGTGATAAGACCCAGCATCTTTGTGATAAATATGAAAAGCGTATTCATGCGCAAAAGGTGAAAGGAAAGATTTAATGTCCCTTAATTCTTCATGGCCGAGATAGACCAAAATCATCTTTTTCTCCATCGGCTCTTCTTTGGGCGCGGCAAATATAGGCGGCAAAATATCTTGTCCAAACATATCCCAATGCAAACCGAGCGTATTTTTCACTGGCGAATAAGCACGCGTCATTGCCCTTAAGCTCAGCGGATTTAAACCCGCAGGCAAGGCAGAGTGAAAACTATATTGATGGGCAATACCAATATGCGGCATTTTTTTAAGCCGTGCGCTGAGTGATGTAATCGGTTCAAAGTCGGTCAAAATCAAATCAACATTGCGCATATCGAGCGCAGCGGCATCATTAAACGCGCGGCAGATACTGTTTTGCCCCCAAAGCGCTGTTTTCGCCGTTTTTAAGAAGTCAATGCCGCCATTTTTCTCTTCAAAAATAAGGCCGTTGCGCTGCGCATAATTGGGAAAAGCATCCATGTCACTATATTGCCTTGCGGCGCGCCCTGAGAAGAGAAAAGAGAGCGACAGACCATCTTGCGCCATAAGCTGCGGTGCGAAGCTACGGGCGCGCGAAATATGACCATCACCTGTCCCATTAATGCCATAAAGCACATTCATAAATCTTTTCCCCCTATTATCTATTAAGCTTATTTATAAGGGGCAATTTACCGCGCTGCAAGGCTTGGTCATTTTTTCCTTTAACTTATCGCCTAATTACGTTACATTGATAATAATATTTCAACCTTATGGTTTATAAATAATGAGACAGTTTTTGATGACAACGCAGAATAACCGCACCGCAAATAACGCCGCAGGCAAGGGAAACCTTACCCGTGGGGTAAAGACGTGCGGCGCGCATAATGCATCATCACGCAAACAAAAAACATTGGGCTCATAAGCATATATAAACCGCAGCCCAATTCATTTTTTGAAAAGGGCTGATCTCTCTATTTTTCTATTAAAGTATGAACATGATTGTCCCTTTTCTTAAAAGATAATTTAAGAGAAAGCAAAGACCATGAACGAATTTCTACAGCGAGACGAAACAATCACAACTCCGCCGCAAATTGCCAAGGATGCGCCGCCGCCAATGCTGCGCCCTGCGCCAATGCCCATCACGACAGAACGCCTCATCATGCGTCCGCCGCAAGCGGGTGACGGCGCGGCTTTATGCGCCGCCGTACATGAAACATGGGATCAGTTAAATTTGTGGATGCCATGGGCAAGTGACCCCAAAGAAGCGACAGAAGATTTTTACGAAGGCTATGCGCGCGAAAATGCCGCCAAATTCATCACCCGTGAAAATATGGCGGTGCTTGTTTTTGAACGTGAAGGCGGCGCACTGGTTGCGTCTTCTGGCCTGCATAATATTGACTGGGTCATTGGTCAGTTTGAAATTGGTTACTGGGTGCGCGCCACCGCGCAAGGCCAAGGCTATGCACAGGAGATAGCCGATGCATTAACGCGTTATGCCTTTACGGCATTAGCCGCCAATAGCGTGCTGATTTGCCACTCAGAAGGCAATACACCCAGCCGCAGCGTTATACAACGCCTTGGTTACACCCATTGTGCAAGCGTGCCGCTAGCGAACACCGTGCCTTCTGGCGCGATATTAACCAACCATATCTATTGCCGGACAAATCTAGAAGGCCTGCCACAACGCCGCGTTGCGTGGCCTGCGCCATAACACTTTATGAAAGTTAAAGATAATGAATGAAGATGAAAATAAAAACATAGATATTAAGCAGCTCGGCTATGATGATTGGCAAGACCTTAAGGCCATTCGCCTTAATGCGTTACAAAACAATCCGCAAGTGTTCCTACGCCGCTACGCCGATGAAATTAAACAAGATGATGCCTATTGGCAGCGCAGCTTCATAGGCGAAGACGCGCAGTTTAAAGCCATTTTCGGGCTTTATGCGCAAGGACAAATTATGGGTATGTGCGGCATTCACCCCGAAGCCGCAGCGCAGCGTGCGGCGCGTTTGGGCGGGGCGTATATATCAGCGCCTTATCGCGGCATGGGGCTCGCCAATAAAATGGTGAAGGCACGGCTCGACTGGGCACGGCAATCTTTGCTTTATGATGCGGTCTATGTATCGCACCGCCAAGGCAATGCCCCCTCACAAGCGGTGATCGCCAAGGCCGGATTTTGCTTAGAGAGGGAAGAAATCATCCTCTGGCCTGATGGCGTGAAAGATGCAGAGCTTATTTATAAATTAGCGCTCTAATTTATATTATTCTGTCGGGTTTATTGGGGCGATGCGATAATTTTTAAATCCATCGCCATTGTTTTACTGACCCATTCACCAGCAGGGTCAGAGCCTTTGCCAAGGTCAAAACCAAGCCGGTCAATATCAAACTGGGCGCGCGCTTCTATCGGCGCTATATTGATATCAGACAGGCTAAAATCAAAACTGATTGGCTTTGTGACATCGCGTATTGTCAGCTGCCCGCGCGCCGTATAGACATTACCTTCTTTGTACGTTATTTCGGTGCTTTCAAATGAAGCTTCGGGATAGGCCTTAACATTAAACCAATCTTTTGCAGGCAGCGTCCCATCATACATTTTATTGCCCGTGCGCAAGCTATCGGGTTTAAAAACTGCGCTGATTTTGCTTGTTTCTAATGCATCAGGGTCAAAGTCAATCACGCCTTCCCATTTTTCGAACGTCGCCGTGAACGGTTTATCCGTATGCGTACCAGATACCTGCACATGGCTTTGTGCGTAATCAATTTGATAAGCGCGTGCCAGTGCCATATTGGGCACAAAAAACGTTGCCATAAGTAATATTTTAAAAAAACGCATCGCGCTCACCCTATTTCTGTTCATCTTATTTTATTTTCTTGCCCCACCACATGCGGCGCAGTAAATTTTCTTTATCATATATAGTATGTTTTATCACCGCGCCAATATGCGCAATGATGAGAGCGAAAAATATTATGGCGAGAATGAAATGCCCTTCTTTTGCCCAAAAATGCACTTTTTCGTCACCTTGCACGCCGGGGATATGTGGCCATTCAAATAGGTTAAAAACAATAGTCGGCAAACCATAAACGCTTGAAGACACCATCAACCAACCAGAAAACGGCATCGCAAACATCAATACATATAAGCCCCAATGCCCCAATTTAGCTAAGAGTACTTCTGCTTTCTTAAACGTGATTGGTAATGGCGGTGGGCGCAATATGGCGCGTAACATTATGCGCAGCATTAGAGCGACTAACAAAATGACGCCGCCACTTTTATGCCATTGATACAGGTTAAATTTAAAATCTTTTGCAACATCAACATATTCCATGATTATGCCCGAACAGAACATCAGCAAAAACCCCAAAGCCATAAACCAGTGAAGCAATATTGCCAGCGCGTTATATCTATATGTTGTCATCTAATCCATCCATTTTTTAATTTCTGCGCCTTATATTTGATCATCAGAATATACATAGATTATTAACTAAACCTCTGCTAGAATAAGCATGTATCTTGGTGAAAATCACGCTAAGCTAAAGACTATATTATTTTTAAAGACATTTACATTTTTTATTTATTCACGAGTAGGACTTTCCACATGGCCTTATCTTTTTCTTCTCTATCTTTGAAATTAGAAAACTTAAAAATTAGTCAGCAAATCAGCCTTATTACAGCGCTAGTTTTTATTGGCTTTGCGATAGTTGCCGGGACATACACCATTGGCAATAAAAAAATTTCCGCGCTGCAAACCGACGTTGCACGCGCAGAAATGGGGCTAGAGCGCGCAAGTGAAATTCGCTATGAATTTCTAAACTCCCGCCGCAGTGAAAAAGACTTCCTTATTCGTAATGACCTCAAATATGCTGATAAGCATGATCAAAATGGTGAGACCATTCGCCAAAAGTCCAAAGAACTACGCGAATATTTAACAACGGATGCTGAACAAGTGCAGCTAAACGCCATACTGAGCAATTACAGCACCTATGCCGCTCAATTCCATTTAGTACGTGACAACCTTATTAAACGTGGCCTGACACCCAGTGAAGGGCTAGAAAGCGTATTGCGTAAATCCGTCCATAATGTGGAAACACAGCTCACCACATATGGGGAAGATGAACTAACTATTTTAATGCTGATGATGCGCCGCCATGAAAAAGATTTTATGATGCGCCTTGATGCGAAATATATAAAAAGCATGGATCAACGTCTTAGTGAGTTTAAAACAGCCATAAAATCAAGCTATATTCCGCCCGCAGCCCAAGAAGATATATTAAAGCTCATGGGCTCCTACCACCAAGATTTCAAAGCCTTAGCTGAGCTTGAGCTAGCTAACCAAAAAGAAATTGGAAAGTTGAGCGTGCTTTTTGCCGATGCTGGCCCTAAATTTGATGCCTTGTCAGAAGAACTCCTGCACAACTTCCACGCATTACAACAAGATGTTACGTCTATTAGTCAGCAAATTTTTATGATGATTATTGCGATCATGGTTGTAGTTACAATGCTTTGCACTACTGCTGGACTATTTATCGGACGAAAAATCAGTAAAGCTGTTGCTGGCCTTAGCGATGCAACGCTTGCCATTGCTGAAAATAATTTGGACATTTCCGTGCCAAGTCAGCAGCGCGGCGATGAAATTGGCCAAATGGCACGAAGTGTTAAAGTCCTGCAAGATAACAGCATCGAAATGCGCCGCTTAGAAGAAGAGCAGAAAAAAGAACAAGGCGTACAGCTGATGCGGGCTAAAAACTTAGAAGCGCTCACCAATAGCTTTGATACAGATATCTCAGAGCTTGTGAACATGCTGACTTCCGCATCAACAGAGCTCAGCTCAACAGCTGAATCCATGTCAAGCATTGCTGAGGAAACTACGGCGCAATCCGCTGCCATGTCACGCGCATCAGAATCGACATCACAAAACATTCAAACGGTCGCAAGTGCGTCAGAAGAATTAAGCGCATCCATCCGCGAGCTAAGCCAGCAAGTGAATAACACCAGTCAGGCAACAAACGAAGCAACCAAAGACGTCAACAGCGCATCTAAACAAATTGAAGGCCTGCTTAGCGCATCAGAAAAAATTGGCGATGTTGTCGGGCTTATTCAAGATATTGCAGAGCAAACTAACTTGCTCGCCCTTAACGCCACAATCGAATCTGCGCGCGCGGGCGAAGCTGGTAAAGGTTTTGCCGTGGTTGCCAGTGAAGTGAAATCCTTGGCGCAGGAAACATCAAAAGCAACTGAGCAAATAGCCGAGGAAGTACAGCTTGTCCAAAAAGAAGTTCGTAGCTCCGTTGAAGCCATTCGTAATATTGAAACGAAAATTCGCGAAGTCAATGAAGCAGCATCAACAATTGCCGCGGCCATTGAAGAACAAAATGCGACAACAGATGAAATTTCACGCAACACGCAAACGTCTGCTGCAAATGTCGGGGAGCTGAACAGCAACGTTGCCAATGTTAATACAGCAGCGCAAACGACAGGGGCGGCAGCAAATGACGTGCTCAGTGCTTCTAGCCAGCTCAGTGAACAAACAGTCAACTTGAAACAAAAAGTTGCTGATTTCCTTGAAAATGTTAAGTCGGCCTAACGCCTCCTTCTTTATTTTCACCATAGAATGCAAGAACCATCAATGTTTCATTGATGGTTTTTTCTTGCATTGCAATATTATTAATGTTATGTAAAAAGAAAGTTCTAATATAAGACCATATCACGTTTAAGAAACTGAGTGCAGATATGAAACAGATTAAAGATATTGAAAAACCGAGTGCATTGCGCATTGCATGGCAAGAAGCAAAAGATTACCCCGTAATCGTGCACCGTGATTGGACAGCCAAGCGCACAAGAAGCCGCCATGCAACTGAGCGCCGGCGTAGTGAAACACTCAAGCATCATCCCCTATATTGGGATGCGAAAAAACGCGGGGACTATATCGCTGCGCAAGAAATTGTCGATGATTTACTCTGTAATGACGCATTGTTTCGTATTGCCGATAAAATTGGTGATACTGACCCGCTTATCGTTGCGCCATCCTTAACCAAAGATGACCCCCATAATGTTATTCCCACCAGCTTTGCCCATAGCATCGCCTATGAGTTAAATGTGCAAGTTTGCCGGGATATTTATCAATATGATAAAGCACATCGTACAGGGCGCGGCGGTTTTTACCGTCTTGCTATCAGCCCTGAATTTTATGGGCAGGTCATAGAAGGGCAAGATTATATTATCGTCGATGACGTCGCAACAATGGGTGGCACGCTTGCCGGTTTGCGGAGCTTTATTGAATCCAATGGCGGCAATGTTGTGTGTATGAGTGTCCTTGCTGATTCCAATATGAAGTCACGCGTTGGCGAAGTCAGCTTAACTAAAGATTTTAATTTAAATGCTACGGCTGATGAGATTAAAATGGTTGAACACAAGCATGGCAAAAGGCTTGACCAATTCCTCAGGCGGCATAACGGATACGGGCTAGATAGCCTTACCGCACGTGAAATAGATTTCGTTCATTTCTTTGAACGTGAACATCAAATTGAACGCGCTCTTCTTGAAGAAATTCAGGCTGTCCATGCTGCAAAAACTGGCAAAAATGCCAATGACAACAGTAAAGAAAATCATAACACGCCTGCAGCGAATATGCGTTTAACTAACGCACTTTAAAGGTGATTTTTACACTCCCCATCAACTTATGATTTGTACAATACATATTTCTTGTGCTAGAAACATGTACAAAAATAAGAAGTTGATAAGGGGAGCGCTATGTCAACATTAGAATCTGTCACCACAAAGCCATCCGCAAAACATGCCAATGGCAGCCTTGAAGAGTTTTGGATGCCGTTTTCGGCAAACCGTCAGTTTAAAGCAAAACCGCGTATGTTTGTCTCTGCCAAAGACATGCATTACACCACGGATGATGGACGCGAGGTTCTTGATGCTACTGCTGGCCTATGGTGCTGTAACGCAGGCCACGCACGCCCGAAAATTGTTGATGCTGTCCAACGCCAAATTGCGGAGCTTGATTACGCTCCTGCATTCCAAATGGGGCACCCCAAGGTTTTCCAGCTCGCTGAGCGTCTTGCCGCGATGATGCCCGGCAGTTTAGACCATATATTTTTCACCAATTCGGGCTCTGAATCGGTTGATACCGCGCTTAAAATCGCGCTGGCTTATCATAAAACGAACGGTCAAGAGGGGCGCACGCGCTTTGTTGGGCGTGAACGCGGCTATCATGGCGTTGGTTTTGGCGGCATATCCGTTGGCGGCATTGGCAATAACCGCCGCTTTTTTGGGTCTATGCTTAGCGGCGTCGACCATTTGCCGCACACACATGATTTAAGCAAAAATGCCTATAGTAAAGGCGTGCCAGAACATGGTGCGAACCTCGCCGATGATTTAGAAAACATCGTCGCGCTGCATGGCGCAGAGACCATCGCCGCTGTGGTTGTGGAGCCAATTGCAGGATCAACTGGCGTCTTGCTTCCACCGAAAGGCTATTTACAGCGCCTGCGTGATATATGCACCAAGCATGGCATCTTGCTGATCTTTGATGAGGTTATAACCGCCTTTGGGCGCGTTGGCAATGCGGCGACCGCCGCCGAATATTTTGGCGTACAGCCTGATATTATCACTATGGCCAAAGGCCTGACTAGCGGGACGATCCCGATGGGCGCGGTTGCAGTGGATAGCAAAATTTATCAAGCCTTTATGCATGGCCCAGAAAACGCGATTGAGCTGTTCCACGGCTATACTTATTCAGGCCACCCAATGGCGGCGGCGGCGGGGCTTGCGACACTAGAAACTTATGAAGAAGACGGCCTGTTCACCCGCACGGCACAGCTTGCGCCATACTGGGAAGATGCCCTCCATGCCCTTAAAGGCCTGCCGCATGTGATTGATATCCGCAATATCGGCCTGATCGGCGCAATTGAATTGCAAGGCATAGAAGGCAAGCCAACGGAGCGCGCCTTCAACGCTTTCCTTAAATGCTTCGATAAGGGCCTGTTAATCCGCACGACAGGCGATATTATCGCATTGTCACCGCCGCTGATTATTTCCAAGCAGCAAATCGACATTATTTTTGATACAATTTCAGCGGTCATCAAAGACCTCGACTAATAAGAATATTTTAGGGCTATTTAATGGGAGAATTAAAATGTCAGCACAGTTAAAACATTACAATAACGGCAAAGTTACTGACGGTAAAAGCGGACGCTTTGGCGATGTCTACAACCCTGCAACGGGCGAAGTCATTGCATCCGTCCCTTTTGCATCAACCAATGAGGTCAATGAGACCGTTGCCGCCGCCCATCAAGCTTTTAAAAGCTGGTCACAAGTCACCCCAATGCGCCGCGCGCGCGTGATGTTCCGCTTCCTTGAGCTGTTACACAAAAATGCCAAAGAGCTTGCCACCATCGTTTCGCGCGAACATGGCAAGGTGCAAGCCGACGCCGAGGGCGAAGTCCAGCGCGGCATTGAAATTGTTGAATATGCGACAGGCATCCCAAGCCTGATTAAGGGCGAGAATACCGATAGCGTCGGCTCTGGCGTGGATAGTTATTCTCTGCGTCAGCCTTTGGGCGTTGTCGCTGGCATAACGCCATTTAACTTCCCTGCAATGGTACCGCTTTGGATGTTCCCCATTGCGATTACCTGCGGCAATACTTTTGTTTTAAAACCATCAGAGCGCGACCCCTCAGCTGCCAATTTTTTGGCAGAGCTTCTCCATGAAGCCGGCTTACCAGAAGGCGTATTTAACGTCATTCACGGCGACAAAGAAGCGGTTGATGGCCTATTACACCACCCTGATGTAGCCGCGATCAGCTTTGTCGGTTCAACGCCAATTGCGGAATATATTTATAAAACAGGCACTGATAATGGCAAGCGCGTACAAGCCCTTGGCGGCGCGAAAAACCATATGGTGATTATGCCTGATGCAGATATGGATCAAGTGGTTGATGCCTTGATGGGCGCGGCCTATGGCTCGGCGGGTGAACGCTGCATGGCGATTTCGGTTGCGGTTACTGTCGGCGAGAATACTGCGAATGAGTTAATCAAACGCCTGAAGCCAAAAATTGAAGCTTTAAAAGTCGGGGCAGGTAGTGATGCTAGCGCAGAGATGGGCCCTTTAATTACCAAGCAGCACCACGAAAAAGTAACATCTTACATTGAATCAGGCCTTAGCCAAGGCGCGGAGCTTGTCTGTGATGGGCGCGATTTAACCGTGCAAGGCTATGAAGGCGGCTATTTCATGGGCGCGAGCCTTTTTGATAAAGTGACGCCAGAGATGAAAATCTATAAAGAAGAAATTTTTGGCCCAGTGCTTAGCGTCGTCCGCGCTGAAAGCTATGCCGAGGCAACCAAACTTATCAATGACCATGAATACGGCAACGGCACGGCGATATTCACCCGCGATGGCGGCACGGCGCGCGATTTTGCGCGTGATATTCAGGTTGGCATGGTTGGCATTAATGTTGCCATTCCTGTGCCAGTGGCCTCACACAGTTTTGGTGGCTGGAAACGTTCATTATTTGGTGATGTGCATATGCATGGCATAGAAGGCGTGCATTTTTATACCAAATTAAAAACAATCACTGCGCGTTGGCCTGAAGGCCCTGCGCAAGGTGCGGATTATCATTTTCCACAAATGTAAATGCGCCTTTAAACACGTAATATAAGAATTAATATGGGAGAGAGAAAATGTCTGATTTAGCGAAAAGCGAAACGGATGGTAGCCGCGCCGACATTGAAACGCGCCGCTTAGAACCAACAGAATATGAGAAAAACTTTTGCGACGTCCTTACGCCGCTTGACCGCAACACAGCCGTGCGCGAAGCCAATCACTGCCTGTTTTGTTATGACGCGCCGTGTATTGATGCCTGCCCGACAAGTATTGATATCCCAAGTTTCATCAAGAAAATCTCAACCGATAACGTTAAAGGCGCGGCGAAGACGATTTTGGAACAAAATATTATGGGCGGCGGCTGCGCAAGGGTTTGCCCAGTGGAAGAGCTTTGTGAAAGCGCCTGCGTACGGAAAACGCAGAGCAATGACCCTGTAAAAATCGGTCAATTACAACGCTACGCTACTGACCATTTATTTGCCCGTGATGACGCCCAGTTATTTGAACGCAAAGCCAGTACAGGCAAACGCATCGCCGTCATTGGCGCAGGGCCAGCGGGTTTATCTTGCGCGCATAACTTGTCGCGCGAAGGTCATGATGTTGTAATCTTTGAGGCGCGTCCCAAATCAGGCGGGCTGAATGAATACGGCATTGCCGCCTATAAAATGGCGAATGATTTCGCGCAGAAGGAAGTTGATTATATCCTCTCCCTTGGCGGCATAGAAATTCGCCATGACCACGCCCTTGGTCAGCACATCACATTAGACGGTCTGCGCGCCGAATATGACGCGGTATTCCTTGGCATGGGCATGGGCGGCGTTAATGCGCTCGGTCTTGAAAATGAAGGATTAGAGGGCGTTGGTAATGCGGTTGATTATATTGCTAGCCTGCGTCAAGCGGATGATAAAGCGTCCCTGCCTGTTGGGCGGCGCGTCGTGGTCATTGGCGGTGGCAACACGGCGATTGATATGGCGATCCAAATTAAACGTCTTGGCGCGGAAGATGTCACCCTTGTCTATCGCCGCGGCACAGATGAAATGGGCGCCACCGACCATGAACAAGAATTTGCGCAGACCAATGATGTCCGCATCAAATTATGGGCGAAGCCGCGTAAGTTAATCGGCGATAATGGTCATATCAGCGCGATTGAGTTTGAGTATACGAAGCTTGATGGGTCAGGGCGCTTGATCGGCACTGGCGAGTTTTATACGCTCGAAGCCGACATGGTCTTTAAAGCGATTGGCCAAAACTTTGATGCTGCGCCGCTTAATGGCACATTAGACATCTCAGCCAAAGGCAAAATCGCCGTCAATGACGATGGGCAGACAACATTAAATGATGTATGGGCAGGGGGCGACTGCACCGAAGGCGCTGACCTGACGGTCGTTGCCGTGGAAGACGGTAAAAAAGCCGCAGCATCCATCAACACATATTTAAGCGCGTAAGGGAGAGACATAATGGCTGATTTAACATGTAAAATTGGTGGAATCACATCACCTAACCCGTTCTGGCTTGCCTCCGCGCCGCCAACGGATAAAGAATATAATGTTGTCCGCGCCTATGAAGCAGGCTGGGGCGGCGTAGTGTGGAAGACACTCGGCGAAGAAGGCCCGCCAGTGGTTAATGTATCCTCTCGCTATGGCGCGATTAGTTATAACGGCACAAAAATGGCGGGGCTGAATAATATTGAGCTGATTACTGACCGCCCTTTGGAAGTCAATTTAGAAGAAATGACCCGCGTTAAGAAAAACTGGCCTGACCGCGTACTTATCGCGTCATTAATGGTGCCATGTGAAGAAGATGCATGGAAAAGCATTTTAAAGCGCGTTGATGAAACGGGCTGCGATGGCTATGAGCTTAATTTTGGCTGCCCGCATGGCATGTCAGAACGCGGCATGGGCTCCGCCGTGGGGCAGGTACCTGAATATATCAATATGGTGACTAAATGGTGTAAGGAATATACCAAGAAGCCCGTATTCGTGAAGTTAACGCCGAATATCACCAATATCCTTATCCCCGCGCGCGCAGCGGTGGATGGCGGCGCAGATGCAGTGTCGCTGATTAACACGATTAACTCCATCACCAGCATTGATTTAGATGCGATGTCCCCAACCCCTGTGGTTGATGGCATTGGCGCGCATGGCGGGTATTGCGGCCCTGCGGTTAAGCCAATTGCGCTATGCATGGTTGGCGAAATTGCCCGCGACCCAGAGTGCAAAAACATTCCTATCTCAGCGATTGGCGGCATTTCAAACTGGCACGACGCGGCGGAATTTATCGCGCTTGGCGCAGGGTCACTGCAGGTCTGCACCGCCGCGATGCATCACGGCTTTAAAATTGTTGAAGACATGATTGACGGCTTGAGTAACTGGATGGATGATAAGGGTTATAAAACCATTGAAGACTTCCGCGGCCTTGCTGTACCCAATTACAAAAATTGGGGCGACCTCAACATGAATTTTGAAACTAAAGCCGTGATTGACGAAGATGCCTGCATCCAGTGCGGTAAATGTTTCGCGGCCTGTGAAGACACATCGCACCAAGCGATTTTAGCTGAAAACATTAATGGTGAGCGCAAATATAGCGTCATCACTGATGAATGTGTGGGCTGTAATTTATGTGAGCTTGTCTGCCCAGTTGATGATTGCATTACCATGGTACCCACGCCATCAGATAAGCCGTATATGACATGGGGCGAAGACCCACGCAACCCAATGAACCAAGCAAAAAAGGTTGGCTAATGCAAACATCAGAAAAACACATCCCTGAGGGCGCTGATCCGTCTTTATGGAATAGCGACCTTGCGCCGACTGAAGCGGCTGACCATAGCTGGAACTGGCAAGCCATTGCCTCGCTTTGGGTTGGGATGGTTGTTTGCGTGCCAACCTACTTACTGGCGGGCAGTTTAGTGTCTGAGGGCATGGCATGGTGGCAGGCGATTTTGACGATCTTACTTGGTAACTGCATTATTTTGATCCCCATGATGCTGCTTGGCCATGCGGGGGCGAAACATGGCATTCCGTTTCCTGTGTTGCTGCGCTCATCATTCGGCACGGTCGGGGCAAAAATTCCCGCACTGCTACGCGGCCTTGTCGCTTGCGGATGGTTTGGCATTAACACATGGGTTGGCGGCTCTGCTATTTACATTATTTTCAACAATCTGCTAGGCGGGGCGTTAGATAGTGATGCGCTTCCTTTGCTTGGCATTAATGTTTATCAGCTTGGCAGCTTCCTGCTGTTTTGGCTCGCGCATATTTGGTTTATTCGCAATGGCACAGAATCTATTCGCTGGCTTGAGACCCTCGCTGCGCCATTTTTGCTGATTATGGGTTTAGCCCTGCTCGCATGGGCCTATGTGCAGGCGGGCGGCTTTGGCGATATGCTTTCAACGCCGAGCAAGTTTGTGAGCGGCGGCGAACGTGAAGGCCAATTTTGGCTGGTCTTCTTCCCCAGCCTGACCGCGATGGTGGGCTTTTGGGCGACAATGGCGCTGAACATTCCTGACTTTACTCGCTTTGCCAAAAGCCAGAAAGACCAGTTTATCGGACAGGCGCTTGGCCTGCCACTCCCCATGGCGCTATTTGCGTTTATCGGCGTTGCCGTAAGCTCCGCGACATTTACAATTTTCGGTGAAGTGATTTGGGACCCTGTACAGCTTGCAGGGCGCATGGGCGGCTTTTCAACCGTTATCGCGCTGATCGGCCTTGTCATTGCGACGCTGACCACCAACCTCGCCGCCAATGTCGTGGCGCCGGCTTATGGGTTTTCAAATTTATCACCTAATCGGATTTCATTAAAAATGGGCGGTTATATCACGGCAGGGATCGGCATTGCGATTTTCCCGTGGAAGCTTTTGGAAACCGCAGGCGGCTTTTTATTCACATGGCTGATTGGTTATTCGGCGCTGCTTGGCCCGATTGCCGGCATCATGCTCGCTGATTATTTCTTTGTTCGCCGCACCAATTTAGCCGTTGATGATTTATACAAAACCAATGGCACTTACAGCCATTGCGGCAATGGCTGGAATTTTGCGGGCTTGCTTGCCCTCATCCTCGGCGCTGCGCCCAACATTCCGGGCTTCGCCCACGCCGCAGGCTTCGTCGAGAGCGTCCCGCCCATTTTCGACACACTCTATAGCTACGCATGGTTCATCGGCCTGTTCATCGGCGGCGGCAGTTATTTGCTGCTGCGCTATTTAGGCGGTGTCTGCTGTAAGAAGATGATGCAGAAAAAGGCCGCATAATATAACGCGCCCTTTTGTGATATTTAAAGCCCCTAAAACGGCTTGAGGCGCTGCGCCTTTAAGCCGTTTTCTTTTTACCCTTACTGCGATCCACCGCTGTCGGCTTTTCCACTTCACGCTTAATGTTCAGCGCGTCATAGTAACTGGCAAAAGCGGGGCGGTTGATGTAGCGGCCTGCGCCTTTGACGGTGCGTAGTTCGCCGTCTTTATAGACGATGTTGCCTTGGCTGATGGTGACGGTGTTGGCGCCTTTGACTTCCATGCCTTCAAAAATGTTGAAATCGACTTGCTGATGGTGGGTTTTGACCGATATTGTGCGGGTCATTTCAGGGTCCCATAATATGATATCGGCATCTGCGCCGATTGAGATTGACCCTTTGCGCGGATAGATGTTGAAAATCTTAGCCGCATTGGCAGATGTGACGGCGACAAATTCGTTCATGGTCAGTTTACCTGTATTGACCCCGTGATGCCACAAAACGCCCATACGGTCTTCTACGCCGCCTGTGCCGTTAGGGATTTTGCGGAAATCATCTTTACCTGCGGCTTTTTGCGGGGCGCAGAAACAGCAATGATCCGTCGCGGTGGTTTGTAACATGCCCGATTGCAAGCCTTTCCACAATGCGTCTTGGTGATGTTTAGCGCGGAATGGTGGGCTCATGACATGGGCGGCGGCAAATTCAAAATCTTCATTGCGGTAGACGCTGTCATCAACCAATAAATGCCCTGCGAGGACTTCGCCATAAACGCGCTGCCCTTCATTGCGGGCGCGGGTAATCGCGTCGAGCGAGTCTTTGGCGGAGTTATGGACGATATAAAGCGGTACATCTAGTACCTGCGCAATGCGGATGGCGCGGCTTGCGGCTTCGCCCTCAACCTCTGGCGGGCGTGATAAGGGGTGGCCTTCTGGCCCTGTAATGCCCATTTTGGTGATTTGGTCTTGCAGATGGAAGACAAGCTCGCCATTTTCGGCGTGGACTGTAGCAATAGCGCCGAGTTCGCGCGCGCGGGTGAAGCTGTTGACCAGTACTTCATCATCACACATGATCGCGCCTTTATAGGCCATGAAATGCTTGAAACTGTTAACGCCGCGCTCAGTGACCAATGTTTCCATCTCTGCGCTGACGCTATCATCCCACCATGTGACGGCAACGTGGAAGCTGTAATCTGTTGCGGCTTTGGCGGCCCAACCGCTCCATGTGTCAAAAGCCTCATGCAAAGATTGGTTTGGCGAGGGGATAACAAAGTCAATAATCATCGTCGTCCCGCCCGCAGCGCCGGCGCTTGTGCCTGAAAAGAAATCTTCGGAAGCAACTGTGCCCATAAATGGCAATTCCATATGGGTGTGCGGGTCAATGCCACCTGGCATAACATACTGACCTGAGGCATCAAGAATTTCTGCGCCGCTTGGAGCTTCTAAATCTTCGCCGATTGCTTTAATCACGCCATTTTCGCAGTAGACATCGCTTTTATATGTGCGCTCTGCAGTGACAATTGTTCCGCCTTTAATTAAAATGGACATGATTTTTCCGCTCCCGTTTATCGTTTATTTATTTGATTTATTCATCATTTTATATCATTGTAACAACCATAAATATATACAGTAAATATATGCGGCTTAAAAGGCTAAGCATAAAAATTCATCAATATGATGCAGGGGAGCAGATAATGACAATCGTAAAATCAGGCCTGATTCAGGTCAGCCTTAAAGGCGACGCGGAAAACGACACACCAGAGCAAATCCGCGATAAAATGCTCGCCGCGCATATTCCCTTCATTGAAGAAGCTGGCAAAAAAGGCGTACAGGTTTTATGTTTTCAAGAGGTTTTCACCCAGCCTTATTTCTGCCCGAGCCAAGATAAAAAATGGTACGCCGCAGCAGAGAAAATTCCTGATGGTTACACCACAAAGTTGATGCAAGAATACGCCAAAAAATACAATATGGTGATTGTTGTCCCAATATACGAAGAAGACATTACAGGTGTGTATTACAACACTGCCGCCGTGATTGACGCGGATGGTAAATATTTGGGTAAATACCGCAAAACCCATATTCCACAGGTCGCAGGGTTTTGGGAGAAATTCTTCTTTAAACCGGGCTTTTCAAACTGGCCTGTTTTTGACACAGCGTATCTTAAACTGGGCGTTTATATTTGTTATGACCGCCACTTCCCCGAAGGCTGGCGCGCTTTGGCGCTTAATGGCGCAGAATATATCGTAAATCCATCGGCGACAGTTGCAGGCTTAAGCCAGTATTTGTGGAAACTTGAGCAGCCCGCATCAGCCGTGGCGAATGGCTGCTATATTGGCGCGATTAACCGCCCCGGCACCGAAGCGCCGTGGAATATTGGCAAGTTTTACGGCAGTTCATATATTGTGAATCCAAAAGGCGAGCTGATTGTTGAAGCAAGCGAAGATAAGGACGAGCTGATTATATCTGACATGGATATGGATATGGTGCGCGAAATTCGTAACCAATGGCAATTCTTCCGCGACCGCCGCCCTGATACATACCCGATTTTAACGGATATCAATCATTAAGCCCGCAAGGCGCTTAAAAGATCAAATTCTTCGGCGATGAAGTTGAATATTTCACGGTGTTTCGACACGGTGATGCGGCTTAATACTTCTGCATCGCTTGACCAACAATAATCCGCGACTTCACATGGCTGCAGGATGATTTCAGTTTTATTGGGGACGCAAACATGGAAATATTTGGCGTGCTGCCCGTCATAATCAAATTTCTTTTTCGCTTTGAAGGCTTCAGAGAATGCGAACCAATTGACGAGGCTTGATTCATTTATTGCGGCAATATCGTGAATATTGACCTCTTCTTTAAGTTCACGATGCAGCGCTTCAAGGTCGGTTTCATTTTCTTCGACGCCGCCGCCAACAAAAGTCCATGAATCATCTTTATAGCCATGCGGGCGGATCAACAGAAATTCATTATCTTCATTGGTGATAATCGCGCGGACTTTCTTTTTCAGCTTTAAGCCATTCATATCAACAAAATTATCTGCCACGACGCTACGCTCCTTCATCCTTAATCGACATCTTTATCTCAGTATGATTTAGATTATCTATTATAAAGTTGAATATTTTATTAAAACGCAGCTTTGGCGCGAGTGCGTGCAAATATCGCTTTCCTTATGGCAAAGAACCCCTTATAAGCATGGCAGAACAATGAAAGATATAAAGAATATGTCCGAGACAGAAAGAAACTGGCAGCCTTGCGCAAGGCCATCTATTGGCGACACGCTACGTTGGAACGAGCCATTATGGGCAGCGCCTAATAAACCACGCGGCAAGCGCGATCAAATCGGCGAACAACAAATCATCGCAACACTGAAAAGCAATAGCGAGTTTTTGGAATTTGAAGTCTTAGAAGTGACCAAGCTATCTGGCGACGATGCGGCGCTGCAGGTCAAACAAGGCGACGTGATACGCCGCAAGAAGAAAACGCTCGACCTTGGCGGCTGCCATAAGGCCATCATTTAAGTTCCAAAGATATATATTATATCATTTCACATTATGCACATCGGTGCACCGGCGCCGCACAAACTTACAGCGCATGATGCGCTTGCGGAATAATGTGATTAGCGTAGAAACGGTCAATATCTGATTTAAACATCAAATATTGTTTATCACGCTGTTGTGATTTCTCATCCTTATTCAGCAAGGCTTCATCACCGAGCCTTAAATCATCTTCCAAGGATTCCTGAATTTCAGCGCGCAGATGCACCAACAGATATTTACACTGCAAATCAAAGCTTGCGGGCTGGGCTTCTAAATTCCGTCTGAGAAGATCAATATCTTCTTTCAAAATAAAATCTTCCGCGATCAGCGATTCATAGCTCTTGATTAAACTATCTAAAGCTTCGATCGGATTTTGCCGTTTTTGAGGGCCCGTTTTTTTATGTTTCATTGTCATTTCCTCCGTTTTCCATACTACTTTTAGTATAACATATATGGAAAAAACATGCATTAATATGGAAACGTCTTGACAAGTTTTTTTACCCCTATATAACATCTCCTAAAGTATAATATAAAAGAAAGAGTACCTTATGAACCCGATAAATATTTTACGTTTCTGCGCTATAGTTGCGTTGAACCTTATTACAATCAATAACGCTCAAGCAGAACCCATTACAGCAGAAAAACTATTTAACGAGAACGTGCCTGTCAGCATTTTACGTGCTGATAACGCCCTTGCCGATATGCTTTTTGACCGCCAAGACAATGTGACGAACAAACCATTACAGATATTATTGATGCAGGATAGTGGCGCATTAGAAGAAGAAAAGCTCTATCTTGGTGCACGGTATATGTTAAACCACATGCGTGAACGCTCAAACACTGCCGGCAAGTTTCCAATTATCAGTCGCTTTCCAAACCAACATGCGAGCGATAAAACAGGTAGTGAAACTCTGGTGGGTGACCTATCTTTTAACGGCGTTATGAATTTCGATTCGTGGTTAACGCTTTTCGCGCAACGCGAATACACAGAAATTTTTTACCCCGGTCAAGAGCCGTGGCAATGGCGCAAATTTTTCGTTATGGTTGGCGATCTTGATAGCTTCCCTGTATATGCCACATTTGGCCGCGACACCATTCCCTTTGGTAAAATGGATACATATGCGCCATTTACGCATAATTACAATACGCATTATTTCTGGGCGCAAGCTGAAAAACCCTTTCTCTCACTTGGCTATTACAAGGATGGTCTGCACGCACAAGCAAGCTTGATCCCAAGTGGTCGCGGCCTTCGGACAACCAATACTGAAGATAAAAGCGGTTACGATAACTTCGCCCTGAACGCATCTTATACAGGCAAGCTTGATAACGGCGTTAAATACGAATTTGGTGGCGGCTTTTTACGCTCAACCATTTATGATTCAACTTTGGCGCATCACCCACCAGGCACAGGTATTGATAATGAAACAAATTCAGCTTGGGATGTAAATTTAACGCTCAACTGGAGAAATTTCGACCTTATGGGGGAATTCACACAAACAACAGACAAATGGCCAGCCTCTCTTCATAAGGTACGGGCATTGACTGTACAGGGGCGCTATAATGACAGCATACTCAGCAAACCAACGACATACAGCCTTTCTGTGTCACGTGGCGAACAAGGCGAAGACGGCGTTGAATGGGAGCGTATGATTCAAACGGTTGCTGGTATAGAAACACAGCTACACCCAAACATCTCACTTGGATTAGAATATGTGAACAATGTTGGCTTTGCGCCATTAATCCGTATACAAAACACATCAGACCGTTCTGTTGTGTCACACACATTAGTAAGCGGTATAAAGATTACATTTTAAACGGTTACACATCAATAGAGATAAACAAAACGCCCAGCTGTAACAAGTGGGCGTTTTGTAATTGTGCAGCAAAGATGGGTTGGACTGAAAATCAAAAAAACTTTTATAGCTATAGACGCTGACACATTTAAAATTGAAAGTTAGCTTGGTAGGCCGTCCTGTTTTTGTACAGCACCCAAATCTTTATCCCAATCAGCACGGCTTGCATAAAAAATATGCGCGCTTGGCCGCATATCGAAAGCGCTATCAAGGCTTCCTGCTGGCACAACCACAAGGTCACCGTTCATTTGCAACATGGGGAGTGCAGAGCCGCATTCTTGACAAAAGCTTCTTTCATGTAATGTGTCGGGGACACGATATGTCCTGATGTGCTCTTCGCCCTTGCACCAGTTAATTTCAGCAGAATGAGAAAAAAGATTAGCACCATGCGCCGAACCTGTACTCTTTCGGCACCTTTGACAATGGCAGAGAAAAAAGCTTTCAAAACGCCCCAAAACTTTAAATTCAACTTTCCCGCATAAACAGCTGCCCATAAATTCATTGCCCATAAGCTTCCCCTTTTTTATTCAGTTTCTTCAAATCTTTAAGACGCATACTCCATAAGTATATTCTATTTTTCGCTTTTGCTTAAAGCGTTTTAAGCCATGCTGTAAAACCATCTCAAGGCTATAATATATTCAACGTTCAGTTGCCCATAATAACACGAGTGAAGCTATGTCTAACTTGTTAACACTCCAAAACCCTGCTATACAAAGATATGCATAAAATTGATCCAAACTCTTCGCTTTCTCATTGGCAAGTTGCCGCGGATGGCATCTGGGAAGAAGCATATATGCTTTCTCCCTCGCCCTGTATAGAGGCCACCAAAGAATTACTTGTGTGGCTTGGCGCTGCCAATCAAGACATTGCTATAGAGGCGTTTTTCGGAGATAAATCTTCGGATAATTTCGGCTTTTTAGGTATTCGTATATCCTCTCTATCCCCAGAAGATCAAAAGGACTTCATTAGGGATCTTGTTAAAACCATCACGCCGTCTGAACATTTCGCAACATTTATCAATAAATTTCAGGCCTACTTAAGTAACTTTTCAATCGCTCCACACAGCTTTGACGCCTTCAGTCAAACACCAGATTTTCTCGAATTGGGCGTAGAAGGAATGTGGAAATCCTATGGGTCTTATGTTATTTGGAGTAAAGGTGACGTTAACGCGAAATCTATAGGTGACATTGAAAGAAACGCTGGGCAGCTGCTTCGCCCATCCCCACGTCCCATTATGATGGAGCATGCTTATGCAGCCCCTATGCCTATGTGGCTGGCATCCCCTGTATCGATAAAAACAAACGCTGGTTTTGTTTTTGATCAAGAAAAATATTTATCATTAATAGGAGCATCAATATCATAAGGGATAACGAGATGGTGGCAGAACTTAAAGTTAATATTTCTATTATAGGAAACGTTCTCAAAACAATCTGGAATACAATTCCGATGGTTATAAATTTATGTATGCGCCCTAAAGCAAAAATCAGGATAAAAAACCATAATATTATCGTCACTGACAACAGCCAGACTCAGCATCATCTCCCCTATCCTGCAATTTTAATCTCATTTGAAAAAGACTTTAAAGTTGATGTTCGGTCTATTCGGATAAATAACGAAACACTTCACTGTATGATGAGCCGTGATCCAATTTATCTACGGCAAAACTCAAATTCGCAAGAGACTCTTACCATCACAAATAATGACCTTATGGTATTCATACATCAAAACTCGCGTGCACTAACACAGCAAGCATGTCCGTTTGAAATAGCAGCGCATGAACAACAAGTTTTGCCGTTATATCTGAAAGAAGGCATGTCTAATTGCATATTCAAAGCCATCAGTAAGCCACGCATTTTCTTTCCCAAAAAGAAGCTTTGCCTATCGATGAATATCGATGGCAAAGATTATCAATATGGTCTCAATTTGCTAGAAGTTTGCAACGTCGTGATAAACAACTCTGCTTTCCAATAAGCGCAGCGCCCCGAAGCTTTACAGATTACTAATTTTGGCGAAATCAAAACGTTTTAGCGCCATGTTGCTAAACGATATTAAGAGTCTGAGTATTTTGGGGATAATTTATAACGCGAAGATAATGGCTGTGCTGAGCGACCAAATAAAAACTGAGTCTCCAATTTTTGTATTTAAAATCAGTTAATTAGTGCGATTTTATTTGCCGTAATTCTAAATTTTTTCTAACTGCTTCCTTTGAGTTCTTTAGCACAACCGCTACAGCATCACTGGTTACAACGCAAACTCAAACAGACCGATCCGCTTAAACCGCGCAGCAGAATGGCCTTTTTCGAACATAGTCTCTAACAGCACAAGTTTACGACTGGTAAATTTCTTCGATATTGCTAAACTCTTGATAGAATTTATAGATGCAGGGAAATACATGGAAGATTTTTTAGTTGATTTATTTTTATCGGGCGGTCGTATCAATGGAGCTATTGTTGGCGCAGCATTTGGAGCTGTCGGCGGTTTGATTGGAGCTTTAATAGGCACCGCGCTTTCCAAGTTTTTTAAAAACGAAAAGCTTTTCACGTATGCTGTAATTGTATTTGTTATATTGTCTTTCCAAGTTCCGCGTTTAATTAAGCCGCATGTCGAAGAAGCATACGCCCATAAATATCAGGGGCGGGCCGTAGAAAGTGTAATGCAAGAATTAGAACGCCAGCGCCTTTTCACTGTTATTTTTCGATACCATCCAAATGCCAGAGAAGCTTTAGCTCAGAAAATGCAAGACATCGTTTTTAATGCGCCTGAAGATCAAGTCATGATTTTATCACAGGCCGCGTCTGCAGAAATTGTCTCTAAATATTTTCAGAAACATCTTCCTGCAGCATCGGATGAAAAAACTTATGCTTTGCTAAATCGGAATTATGAGGTCCTGAAGCAATTCGAAAACAAGCCAGAATTGTGTGTGATGTATTTTCTGGGGCAACCAAATTTTACGCCGGAAGATATAACGCCTGAATTTATTCAAAAAGAGTCGGATATGAAAGCGGACATTATTGAAAGCGCAATCAATTCTCCCTCCATACCACCAAGGGCAGGAAGTGCTGAAGAAATATTTGAAATCATAATCCTTGGATACCAAGACAAAGGATATCCGCTGGAAAATCTTGAGAAGCTGGATTATTTAACGCAAATACCCGCAAGTGATGCCTGTAAGGTTGCAACAGAATTTAGTCACGTTATGGCGTCTTTAGACTCTAAAACCAGTTCCTTTGTATTTAAAAACCTTATGTATTTAGAAGATTAATGAGGTAAGGTGCTTGTGATTACTGAGTTCAAAGTTAGCATTGCTTTCATAGGAAGTGTTCTCAAAACGATCTGGAATACAATTCCAACGGTTATAAATTTATATACGCGCCCTAAGGCTAAAATCGAGATTAAAAACCATAATATTATCGTCACTGACAACAGCCAGACTCAGCATCATCTCCCCTATCCTGCAATTTTAATATCTTTTAAAAAAGACGTTAAAGTTGATGTTCGGTCTATTCGGATAAATAATGAAACGCTTCACTGTATGATGAGCCGCGATCCCATTTATCTTAGGCAAAATTCAAATTCACAAGAACCGCTGACCATCACAAATAATGACCTTATGGTATTCATATATCAAAACTGGAGCACACTAACTCAGCAAACCTGTCTTTTTGAAATAGCTGCACATGAACAACAAGTTATGCCGTTATATCTCAGGGAAGGCATGTCTCATTCCTTATTCAATCTCATCAAAAAGCCACGCATTTTCTTTCCTAAAAAGAAGCTCTGTTTATCAATGAATATCGACGGCAAAGATTATCAATACGGCCTCAATTTTCTAAAGGTTAGCAAGGTCGTCATAAATAATCTTGCCTTCCATTAAGCTTGGAGTCTCCAGTCTCTAAAGATTGCTCACTGTGGTGAGTGAATGGTTTCAATGGGTTAGCGCGGGTGTAAACAGTACTTGAGCCGCAACTCTGGTCATAAATCGCCGCGCTTATCAAATTCACAATCGAGATTGCTACCTTTGACGAGTTCGAAACGTAGCAATCTTTGCGCTTAAACCGCTCACGTTTCTTCGAAGTGTTTCAAGACCATTCCCCGAAATCCCTTGAAAACTGCGGCTTATCTCTTGATAGATTATTATGGAAATAAATGGCTGGGGTACCTGGATTCGAACCAGGGATGGCGATACCAAAAACCGCTGCCTTACCGCTTGGCCATACCCCAACATTAAGTCTGTAGAAAGTGGTGCCGCAACCAAGATTCGAACTCGGGACCTGATGATTACAAATCAACTGCTCTACCAACTGAGCTATTGCGGCGCATCACGATCTAGTGAGCAGCATATTAGCCATTTCTTCTCAAATGTCAAAAATTTTTTTTAACAAAATGCATTTTTTTACAAAAGCCTTTTTCTACAATATGTTAGATGTGCATTAGATTTGATTTTTCGGCTTGTTTTACGTTATAATTCTTAGATGGAAAGTATAAGGATTCTGTGTGCAGCGCAATGATTAACGATATAATATCCGCATTAAGTAAAAAAGACCATTACGCCTTGGCGATGCATGCGGCTGAACTGGCGCAAAGCGATAATGGTGTTGGCTGCCTTTCCCCTTCACTGGCGCGTAATGCGGGGTTTGAAACTGATTATTTGGATCTCATCCAATATCTAAGCGGCGGGGCGCTTGACGAATCGCCCGAAATTCAAAATTTGCGCCGAATCTTATTAATTGAAAAGGGCTATGAGAAATGCGGGCATTTCTTTAAAGCGCGCCTTGCCGAATTTAACCATATTATGCCTGATAAGAAGGGTTTAACAGGGTTTGGGCATGACCGGCTTTATGCTCATATCGCCCATGATAGCCAATTAAGCGAAGAACATATCATCCAGATTTTGCGCCAAGAAGCGCGGTTTATTTTCTTCCACGGCATGGCGCGCCCCTCTTATAAAGAGTTACTCTATTTTGAAAAACTGCGTAAGGTCGTTGAAACAGATTTTGTCTTAGATTATTGCAGCGATAATGCTGATCTGGGCCTATATTGCGCTTTGCGTGGGTTAAATGTCACTATCGCCCATATGGATGGTACATTGTTAGATGGCCTGCTTAAACGCTTTACTTTGCGCAAATGCCACGCGAATACACTTGCCATTAATGAAGACAGCCCCTTTCCTGAAATGGCGTTTAACCAATATAATCTGATTTTCGCCAACGACAGCCTGCTCAACACGACCGATCCCTTATTGCTGCTCGAAGAATTTAGAACGGCGCTCAAACGCAATGGGCTGCTTATTCTTAGCCGTTATCCTTTTCAAACAACGCCGCATGGCCTGAGCGCAGACAGTACGGCGCGACGTAAAACCATCACGGATTACATTGCAAAACATTTCGCACCAACCTCCATTCCTGAAATATTTAAGAAAATTTAGCTAAAATACAATTAAATATTAAGATTATGTAAAATTAAATTTGTTATGATTTAGTTATAGATTAGGTATGTGTGAGATATTTGCCGCTATAAAAAACAATAAAATAAGGCGGCATAGCGTGTAGCGATATACGTTTGAAAAAATAGTACGGTAAAGTTAGGTAGTGTGGACGATGAACGGAACAGAAAATTCTGATTTTCTTGGCTTCCAAGGTGATATGCAGCAATTAACAATCACGTTGATAAACCCCTATAGCGGAGAGCTCTTGCAAATTGATGATGATTTTCTTGTCAATTCACAAAATTATGACGGTAAAGGCGGCTTTGATTATTTGCTGATGAGCAATACAGGGGACGCACTTTTCTTAGATAAAACATCATTTTACAGCACCCCAAATATACAGGCGGGCGCAGTATCCATTCAAAATGTCGAATATATTATTGCAGGTGAAGGCGGCGATATTATTAATTTATCAAGCTATGTTAACACGCTTGATACGATCCGTATTGATGGCGGAGCGGGCGATGATATTCTTTGGACGAATGATGGCGATGATATTGTCAGCGGCCTTGATGGGAATGACCATATTGTGACAGGGGCAGGCAATGACCACCTTAAAGGCCAGAACGGTGATGATTACTTAAATGGCGGCACAGACGCAGATTTCCTTGAAGGCGGTAATGGCAATGATATTCTGCGCTATAGCGTTGATGAGCACTGGGATAGTGCAGGCGGTAATGCATTATACGACATTACAGGCGCAAATCGCAGCTATGATACATTTAAGGGCGGTGAAGGTTATGATGCGCTGAATTTAACCGATGGCGATGATGCCCTTTTTATTACTGATAATGTGTCGCCGCGCCATAATTCATCTGGCGGCGACCGTGTGAATGGCATTGAGAATATTGATGCCGGCGCAGGCGATGATGTGATCGACCTCGCCAATCACAGTATTTACAGCGAAGACATCGCAATTGATGGCGGGGCGGGCGATGATTTTATCCGCGCAGGTAGCGGCGATGATGTGCTTTATGGCGGCACTGGCAATGACGCTCTATATGGCGGCGCAGGCGATGATATTATATATGGCGGCAGTAATAGCGGCGGCATAGAAGCCAATGAACATTTATTTGGCAATGATCACCTTTTCCCTAGCCTAAAAGAGCGCAAACATATCAAGAAAGTCTTGGGTGAAGATTCTACGCCGATTGGCATTACCGAAGGTGATTTATCGGTCGAATACAGCACCACGGCGACATTTACATTCCAAGAATCTGGCGCGGGCTATCGCAACACTTTAGGGTTTTATCGTATAAACCATGAAGACGGCACGATAGAGGGCATTGAAGTCGGGTTCATTAATGTTAAAGATTACGCTCCCGGCACCGCATATAGCGTCACTTTACCTGGCGCGCCAGATACAGATTTCGGCTTTTTTATCATTGCTAATGGCTACACCCATAATAAAAGCTATCGTGACATGGATATGAGCGGTGAGAACCTACGTTTCATATATGATCTTGGCGGTGAAAACGAACGCGCGGCAACTATTTTTGATGATGGCGATGATGTATCCCTTGTTTATGATGATGGTAGCGTGAACAAAACACTTAAAGGTGAGGTTTATCACACGACCGCGCGCGGCGGTGATACATCGATTAACGCAGATGAAGCTGACCATGTTGTATCAGGCCTTATTGATGAAAATGACCAAAGCGTTTTACGCATTGGCTTTGAAGACCTGAAAAACCTCGGTGACGCAGATTATAATGATGTCGTTTTTGATTTAAGAATAGCAGGACAAACCATAGATACCAGCGAACAAGGTAATGACGTTCTTGTCGGCGGCGGCGGTAATGACCAATTATACGGCGAAGGCGGCCATGATTTGCTTATTATGGGCGAAGGCGCAGACATCGCCTATGGCGGCAGCGGGCATGATATTTTCAGCTTTGATGTTTTGGATGCGCAAACCGATATCATTGCAGATTACAACATCATGGGCGATCAAGACATTTTGAACATTGCTGATATCCTTGATGGTTATGACCCATTAAGTGATGGGATTAGTGATTTTGTGCAGCTTAGCGCCGCGGAAAATGGCGACACGATTATTCAAGTTCGCGATGGCGCGGACTTTGTTGATGCGGTGCAGATCATAGGCGGCATTGGCGACAATACGTTACAAGAGTTAATTGACAATGGCAGCTTAGTTGTTGAACACTCCGTGCTTTAAAGCGCCGCCGCCTTGACATCACACCGATATTCTCACAAAATCAGAGCATAATTTATTCGCTTTATGGCATAAGGATACTTGCTCTTCACTCATCACATTGACGCTTTACTCAATCGCTATATCGCCGACCCAGCCGCCATTACAATTGCGGATATAATCCCCCTTATTGATTATATACAGCAACGCTCCATACATATTCCTGACCATATCAAAGCGCAGCTCCATCAAGACGGCGAATGCGCGCCCGCCGATGAAATACCTGCAACCATGTTAATAAGCGGCAGCGCCCCCACGGCAACCGAAAAATCAGGAAAAGCCGCGATCCTTACTATCGGCGTTCATGGCAATGAAATTTACACAGGCGCAATATGCGCACTTGAAATCCTCAAAGCACAAAAGCAAGGCAGCCTCAATGGCGACGTGGTCATACAGCTTGGCAATATCAAAGCCATTCACGGCTATTTAGGCAGCTATGACCCGAAAATTGATTATACGGCGCGTGCAGGATGGCGCTGCACTTACGGCACCGAATTTGCCGCGCAGAATATCACCTTAGATGATGGTCGCATCATTGAAGTGAAAGACGATATGAACCGTGTGCCTAAAATAACGATGTCTGTACCGCGCGGCCTAAACCCCAACATTGACCGCGCCCAAGAAATTATTTGGACAGGGCGTGCGCTTGAACAAAGTTTACTGCCCGACGCGCAGGGGCATTTACGCCCCGCCGCGCATAAGGTTGACATTGGCTTTATTTTACATCCACATACATCACGCTCGCCCAATGGTATCACCAATCTTTCCCTACCTTATAAAAGCCGCGAAGCTCTTAAAAATGGCGCATATGGCAAACCCTTTATTCATACCCCCTCCTATATGATGAATATCGTCCACTGGCTTGGCACAGGTCTTGGCGGGGATAGTAATTACACCATGACACGGCTACTTACCGAAGAGCTTTCCACCTTGCCGCTTGTCATCACGGCGGAGCTTGGCAATCACGAAAACATCAAAACACCCAATGCCCCCTCACTGATTACAACGTCACAGCACTTCACCGCTGGGCTTTTAGAAAGCCGCGGCATGAGCATCACATCATTTTTGAAAAACGCCTATAATTTGCAGGCGAATAAACATCAGTTTAAATATTTTGAAGCGCAGATCGGGCGTATGCAGCTACGTTATTTAGATGGCTTTGCGCAAATAGACAAAGGTGACAAAATATACCCTGTGCGCGAAATGGATGATGCGGAGCGCACGGTGCTTTCCCTGAGCAATATTGCTTCCAGCATTATTCTTGTTGATGGGCAAGGCCGCACCGAAATACTTGACGCCGCCTCGGCGCATCAGAATCAGAAAAAAATCCAATCCGCACAGAGCGCATATTACCAAGCCTTCCCCCTAGAGTTAGAAGAGATAAAAAGCGGCGAAACATTGTTTTTAAATATTAAAGGTGATGGAACGGCGCAGCCGCTTAAAGCAAAGCATGACTTTTACGCGATTTTCCCTTGGCCAATGCGCAGCTTTTTCCCGCTGACATATGATCCTATATTCCATCATGATATGAAGATTTATAATACATCAACATCTATGCGAGAAATTTCTTTGCCTGAAATGCGGCGCAGCGGGCCAAATAACGTTTCATCAGCGCCAAAAAACGCGCCGCGCCCTTAAATAAAGGCAAAATGTTATTCTTCGCTCTGCGCGTCTTCTGATACGGCTGGTTTAATATCATTAGTATCGACGCAGTCAAGTACCCAGACATCGTAAACGGGATGATCCATCGCAGATAGGCCAGGCGATGAAGCAAACATCCAGCCACTAAAAATCCATTTTGATTTGTTTTCTGGTGTTTTCTCCCAAATTTGCAAGAACGCCAAAGATTCTGGCTCTTCAATTGGCGGCGGTTCTTTGCAGGTTTGCGGGCGAATATAAACATCACCGAACTTCACCGTTTCTCCAACATTCACATCAAAGCTTACTGTGCGGGCGGTAATTTTGTCTAAAGCACGCAAGCGTACCGCAGGAAAAACTTCCATGGTCTCATCACTGGCCTGCGGCGCATCATCCGCCAAAATCACGGTTTCTTCACCCATTTTCCCGCCCATCTCTTCTTCATCAGGGCTCAGAATGTTCTGCTGATTGGTGTCTAATATATTCGGCGCATCCAAAGGCACCATTTCAATGCTTTGCGCATGGCTGGTGGCACCAAAGGGCAGGCCCAAAGTTAGAGTAAGTGCCAGAATAACGGCAAGGCGTATAAACACGTTTAACTACTCTTTTTTATTCTGCATGCTGAAAATGAACTTACCCAAAAGCTGTTCTAGGTTTTGCGGCGCTTGAGTGGTTTCGATGATGTCACCATCTTCTAACAGTTCATCCATACCGCCCGGCTGCAGCGCCAAATAACGCCCCCCCAGCAAGCTTGCTGATGAAATCACAGCGGCAGTATCTTCTGAAAGCTCAATGGCTGAATCGACGCTCATATGAACCATCGCTAAATAACGTTTCGGGTCGAGTTTAATATCTTGCACAGTGCCGACTTTGACGCCGCTTACCTGTACATTATCACCAATAGACAGGCCGCCCACATCTGTGAAGGCCGCAATAATCTCATAGCCATTTTCTGTTTTTACATCTGCCTTTTGTGCAGAATAACTTAAAAACAGCGCCGCGACACCAATAACCAAAGCGCCAGTGATTGTTTCAATTGCATTATGTTTCATTTATCTTACCCGATCCCATATATACTTATAGTTTACTTATGGCCTAAAAGCCTTAACGTGAAAAGTGTTATTTATTGCGGCGGTGTCCATGCTTCATAATCACCGCCCGCCGCGTCACGCTTACCGCCTTTTAATTGGTGACCTGGCGGCATATATGCGCCATCCGTCCCTGTAGCGTTGGCGCTATGCGGCTTTTGCCAGCTACGGCGGAAACTTGGCGCTTTATCATCTAACGATGGGAAAACATCGCTTTGGTGATGCAGCCAACCATGCCATTCCGGTGGCACGGCGCTTGCTTCGGGCGCGCCATTATATATTACCCAGCGACGTGTGTGATGGTAACCCTTACGCGGCGCGCCTTCGTAATATTTATTACCCAAAGCATCCACGCCCATTAATTTGGAGCGCGTGGTCATGTTAAACCATGTAATATGTACGGGTGAAATAACACCTAATATGCTGAACAAAGATTTAAACAAACGCATGGCTGCTCCTTAAATGTGCCAAGCAAGACAATAAAATGATAATGCAATCATTCAATCATTCTTGCATGAATATGCTAAGTAATTTATCTTTTCCTTACTGAGATTGCAAGAGAGTGAATCGGCTGAAAGGCAATAAACCATGATTTCAACACAAGAAATTTACAACCGCATCGAAAATATGGGCCTGACGTTACCCAAAGTCGCTGCGCCCGCCGCGAATTATGTGCCTTATGTTATCAGTACACAGCACGTGCATATTTCAGGTCAACTGCCCTTTATCAATGGCACACAAAGCCATATTGGCCGCCTTGGCGATACGATAAGTGATGAAGAGGGCATGGCTGGGGCGCAAAACTGCGCCTTAAATATACTCGCGCAGCTTGATGCTGCCATCGCGCAAGATTGGTCACGCGTAAAGCGCTGCGTTAAACTTGGCGGCTTTGTCAATTCCACGCCGCAATTCACCGCGCAACCCGCCATTATTAACGGCGCGTCAAACTTAATTGGTGATGTATTGGGGGAGATAGGTCAGCATGCACGTTTTGCGGTTAGCGCATGTAGCTTACCATTTGGCGCCGCGGTTGAAATTGACGCGCTATTTGAAATCGCTTAAAAGTTTCACCCTGCCGGAAAGTTACTTTTGCGGGTCAATCACTTTGTAATAATAACGCCCTGCAATATATTCGCCGGCAACATTGGCGTAAAAAGGGTGCGACCCAATATGCACATAACCCATGCTTTCATAAAGCGCAATCGCCGCCGTTTGCGTTTCACGCACATCCATATTCAGCACTTTAAATTCGGCATCCAACGCCACTTTTTCGGCATGTTCAACGATCATGCGCGCTAGGCCATATTGGCGCGCCCAGGGCGCAACGAATATCGAGTTTAATTGCGCGGCATGTGCTTGTGCTTGGTTATTATTTGGCGGCATCGTAATTTGTGCAGTGCCACATATAACGCCGTCTAAACGACCAATAATTAACTTTCGCGCGGGCATGGTGACAACGCCCTGCCAGTAACGCTCTAATATATCACGCGCGGGAAGCTCGACCCAACCAAAGCCACCGCCTGCATCAATTGCGGAATCGGTCGCATCGCATAAGTCATTCAAATCAGGTAAAGAAAGCTGTTCTTCAATCAGCTCAATGCTTACTTCGGGGGGCGTTGTCTTCAGCTTCGCTTGATCCATCTTATCGGCCTCCATATTGTAAAATACCTTATATATTAAACCATAAATATCGTAAAATTAGGTTATAATTAGATAAAATTTTATTTAATTGATGCTGCGCAACATGTGCAGCATTTATGCCGCAAGTTCCAGCAGCGCATTGATTGTTTTTTCCGCGCCAGACGCGATCTGCCCGATCGATGCCTCAAGCATGTAGCAAGGGCTGGTAACAATTTTATTATCGCCATCAATAATAATCTGTTCATGTTCACTAACCGTATGGGTCGCGCCGCAAGCCTCAATTTCGCCAATCGTCGGCGCGTCACTGCCAATCGTTACATTGACATCACCAAACACCGCCGCCAAAACAGCAGGTGAGATGCATAATGCGCCAATGGGTTTCTGTGCGCGCTTCATTGCCTGTAATGCTGCTTTGACATCATCATTGACTGTGGCCTGCGCGCCATCAAAAGCGAAGCTTGACAGGTTTTTTGCTGCACCAAATCCGCCCGGTAAAATCACCGCATCAAATTCATCTGCATCAAAATCGGCAAGGTCATTTATAGCGCCGCGCGCAATGCGCGAGGCTTCAATCAAAACGTTGCGCTGCTCGTCCATTTCTTCGCCGGTGATATGATTAATTACGTGGTGCTGGTTTATGTTGGGGGCAAAACACACAGAGGATGCGCCCGCTTTATCAATCGCCAATAAAGTACAAACCGATTCGTGAATTTCCGCGCCATCAAAAACGCCACAACCTGAAAGGATAACCGCTATCTTCTTGCTCATCTGCCTTATACCTTGCGTAAAATCTATGTTGATATGTGATAACTACATAGGCGCTTAAAGCGCAGAAATCAAGCCCGCCATTATATGCGCCGCAATAGATCTGCATTTTTTCTTTACATATCGGGCGCGCTTCATTATCAATTAGACATAGAAGAAAAGACATATAAAAATAACAAAGACTATGAACACAGGGAATACTATGCAGCATAATGATATGCCACCACCGCCGCTTTCGGCGCTACTCAATGATGTTTATCTCAGCTATTTGAGCCACAAGGATAATCAAGACGCGACTATTCGTGATATATTCCCTTATGGTGATGGCGCGCCCGCAATGGTTGTGCCAGGTTTTATGGCGTATGATAAAATCACGGCCTCCCTTGGCAATTTTGTCTCTAGCCTTGGCTATGCCGGCAAAAAATGGAAAGGCGGGCTGCATTTAGGGGTCAGCGATTATAAATTGCAGCATTTTTCGGATCGACTTGAACATGTTTATAAAAAGCATGGCGGGCGTCCTGTCACTTTAATTGGCTGGTCGCTAGGCGGCGTTGTCTCACGCGAAATGGCGCGTCAGCACCCTGAAATGGTGGCGCAAGTCATTACAATGGGCAGCCCCATAAAAGCCTTAAGTGCACCTGATTCCACACATTTAAAAGGCGCGTTTGACTTTGCAACGGCGCTTGACCAAAAAATTGGCGCGGCGCAAGAAATTATGGCTGAAACGCCCGCGCTTTTAAAATTTCACCTAAGTCCTAAAAACACATTAGCCGATAAATTTTCTCTGGCTGCAAGCTACCCATTAAGCTGCGCCGCGCGATTACTAAAACAACCCCGCATCGTTACCGATGCCGATTTCATGGCACAAATCGCGAACCCCATAGATGTCCCTTCCACACATATTTACACCCAAAAAGATGGCGTTGTGCATTGGCAAACATGCATTGATGATGAAACGCCGATCACCGAGAACATCGAAGTCACGACCAGCCATATCGGCCTGCCTTTTGATGCAGCCGTGCGCCTGATTATCGCGGATCGCCTGCACCATAACAGCGCCGCTAGTAAAGAATCATGGTCACGTTTCGACCCCAGCATCTATAAAGGGCTTTTTGACTTCGCAGCACCAATGGCACATCAGACAATCACGCCACCCGCGCCGCCAAAAGCGCCATAAAATATAACTTGCCGCGCCCGCCATTCCGTGGTTTAAAGACTTAATATATCCACTTTTCGCGCACCCGTAGCTCAGTGGATAGAGCACTGGTTTCCGGAGCCAGGTGTCGCAGGTTCGATTCCTGCCGGGTGCGCCATTTCTTTAGTTTAAAATTTCATCCAAAAATGCCAATGCGCTTGCCCAAGAACGAATATCGGCTTTTTCGTTATAAGCCACACCTGTTGATGGGTCACTTCCTGCTTCTTTTTCCGTGAAAGCGTGAACGGCGTCAGCATATAAATTTAACTGCCAATCAGCGTCCGCTGCATCCATTTCACCTATAAAACTTTCAAGCTCCGCTGGCGGGACATATGGATCAACCGCGCCGTGATGAACTTGAATGGACGCGGTAATTGGGTGGGTAGGGTTTAGTGCGCGCTTTGTCGACAGGCCGCCATGAAAGCTTACAACGCCGTCAATATCTGTGCCTGCGCGCGCATAATCAAGCGCCATTGTGCCGCCGAAGCAATAGCCAATCATAGCGTCTTTGCTGTTGGTGTAACCTTGGCTTTCGACAAAATCACGCGCGGCGTCAATGCGCTGTTTCGACAAATCAGGATCGCCTTTGTAAACACTTGACTGCATTTTCGCGCCTTCAGCATCGCTTGGACGGATACCTTTGCCATACATATCGACGGCGAATGCGTTATAACATTTACCGGAGAGCATATCAGCGCGGCTTTTCTCATATGCGCCGAGGCCTTTCCATTGGTGAATAACATAAACGACTGGCGCGGCTTTACCGTTTTCACATGCTGATGGCGCGAAGTACCCTTGCATAGGCATATCACCATCGACATAATCTACATCTTGCCCCGCATAGGCAGGTACAGAAAAGCCAATTAACGCAGCACTTAGCAGTAAGAATTTCTTCATGGGGCAATCTCCTTTAATTTAGTGAATAGGATACACGTAAGTAAATATCTATGCTATAAAAAGCAAAAATAAATATAGGGAGAAGCTTTTGCTTCTTTACAAGAAAAAGCGCCAGAATAACCGGATTTAACATGACTAATTTTATAAATGACCCCAATCTAACACTACTAAACTTTATAATTGCGATTATCGCTATAGTTGTTCCTATTATACTTTTTTGTATACAAAGGAACAGAAAGAGACTCGCTTTTGAAATTATTACAAACACCCAACTCTTGGGCGTAAAAGAAGAATTATCGGGTAAAGTTAAGATTTTGTATGACAACCAAGAAGTTAAAAATGTACATTTATTAAATATTAAATTCATAAATACAGGTAATATTCCAATCTCATCCAGCGACTATGAAAAACAAATTAACATTTCTTTTAATGATCATGCAAAAATCCTAACTCATGAAATAGTTCAAGAAGAGCCACAAAGCCTAGGAATAGAGATTAAAACAAATGACAATACATTTACATTGTCATCATGCTTATTAAACCCAAAAGATTCCTTTTCTATTAAGACTCTTATCAGCGACTACGAAGGATTACCAACGATTAACTGCCGTATAAAAGGAATCAAAAAAATAGAGAAATACGCCCAAAGCCGTATCCTCTTTTTTTCATCAGTAGCAGTCTTAATACTGGGAGCGTTATACTATAATTACGGAGTTGACCTTAAAATCCAAAACAAGCAATTTGATCGAGAAAGCATTGGGATTGCTATAGTAATTGCTGCTTATATTTCATTATACATAGAAATGTTTCGCAACAAAGAAATGCGCCCATTTTTTATGTCCCTAACCAAAATCATTGCAAGAAAGTAAGCAACTTATCATTTTCTGTCTAACACTCAAATGCTAAAAATTATAAATATAGGGAGAAATCATTATGACTGTTCAAGCCGCGCGCAAATCAACTTACCGCGAGATTAAAGCTTCACATAACTTAAAACCATCAACCAAAGCAGGGTGGGTGACGGAAGCCCCAATACGGATGCTGATGAATAATTTGGATGCTGAGGTTGCGGAAAACCCGAATGAATTAGTTGTTTATGGCGGCATTGGGCGCGCGGCGCGGGATTGGGATTGTTATGACACGATCATTAAAACCCTGACCGATCTGGATAAAAACGAAACCATGCTTGTCCAGTCGGGTAAGCCTGTCGGCGTATTTAAAACCCATGAAAATGCCCCGCGCGTATTAATTGCCAATTCAAACCTTGTGCCGCATTGGGCGAATTGGGATCATTTCCATGAACTCGACCAAAAAGGGTTGATGATGTATGGACAAATGACCGCAGGGTCATGGATATATATTGGCTCGCAGGGCATTGTGCAGGGCACATATGAAACCTTTGTTGAGGCAGGGCGTCAGCATTATGATGGCAAGCTGCAAGGCAAATGGATTTTAACAGGCGGGCTTGGCGGCATGGGCGGCGCGCAGCCATTAGCTGCAACCATGGCGGGCGCATCGATGCTCGCCGTTGAATGCAATCCTGAGAGCATCCGCAAGCGTTTAGAAACTAAATATTTAGATGTGCAAACGGATAATCTTGATGACGCCATCGCCTTGATTGAAGCTGCACATAAAGACGGCAGAGCCGTTTCTGTTGGCCTGCTTAGTAATGCGGCGGAGATATTCCCCGAAATTGCCGCCCGCGCGCAGGACGACCCGCGTTTCCGCCCTGATATGGTGACAGACCAAACCAGCGCGCATGACCCGCTTAACGGGTATTTGCCTAAAGGCTGGAGCTTAGAACATGCCGATAAAATGCGCGCCAAAGACCCGAAAGCCGTGATTAAAGCGGCGAGCGAATCTATGACTATTCATGTCCGCGCAATGATTGATTTACAAAGTATGGGCATCCCGACATTTGACTATGGCAATAACATTCGCCAAGTCGCCAAGGATGAAGGGCTTGAAAACGCGTTTGATTTCCCTGGCTTTGTTCCTGCTTATATTCGCCCGCTTTTCTGCCGCGGCATTGGGCCGTTCCGTTGGGCGGCGCTTTCTGGCGATCCTGAAGATATTTACAAAACAGACCAGAAGGTCAAAGAACTTATCCCTGATAACCCGCATCTGCATAACTGGCTTGATATGGCGCGGGAGAGAATCAGCTTCCAAGGCTTGCCTGCACGTATATGCTGGGTCGGTTTGGGTCAGCGTGCGATGCTCGGTAAGGCATTTAATGATATGTATGCCAATGGCGAGTTGAAAGCGCCTGTCGTGATTGGGCGTGATCATCTCGATTCAGGTTCAGTCGCCAGCCCCAACCGCGAAACCGAAGCGATGAAAGACGGCAGTGATGCAGTATCGGACTGGCCTTTGCTTAATGCGCTGCTCAACACTGCAGGCGGCGCAACATGGGTGTCATTGCATCATGGCGGCGGCGTTGGCATGGGTTTCTCGCAGCATAGCGGCATGGTGATTGTCGCCGACGGCACAGATGACGCACGTAAACGCTTAAAAAACGTGCTGACCAATGACCCCGCAACAGGGGTGATGCGTCACGCCGATGCAGGATACCAAGACGCGATTGACTGCGCCAAAGAACAAAACCTCCACCTCCCCATGATTAACGGATAGTCACACCATGTTTGATTTTGAATTAAAAGCGGGCGCATTAAGCCTGCATGATCTGCGCCGCATCTATCGCGAGCCTGTGCGTTTAAGCCTCAGCAAAGATGCCGAGGCCAAAATCGCAGGAGGCTGCCAAGTTGTGAAAGACGTGATCGCTTCTGGTGATACGGTTTACGGCATTAATACAGGCTTTGGTAAGCTTGCCAAAAAACGCGTCAGTGTCGAGCAGCTTGAAAAACTGCAAAGAAACCTGATTTTGTCGCATTGTACGGGCACAGGCTACACGCTTTATGATGAAATTACGCGTATCATTATGGTTTTAAAAATCAACTGTATGGCGCAAGGTTTTTCAGGCGTACGCCCTGAACTGATTGACGGGTTGATTACATTATTAAACAAAGAGATTTACCCCTGCATCCCCGCCAAAGGTTCAGTTGGCGCATCAGGCGACCTTGCGCCGCTTGCCCATATGAGCGCCGTGTTATTGGGCTATGGCGAAGTGCGTGTGAGCGGCAAAATTCTTTCTGCCAAAGAGGGCTTAGCATTAGCGGGGCTAGAGCCCATGACCCTCGCCCCGAAAGAGGGGCTTGCCTTAATTAACGGCACGCAGGTATCCACCGCCCTCGCTCTGCGCGGCCTATTCGCGATCGAAAACTGTTATGCTGGCGCGGTTGTCGCTGGTGCATTAAGCGTTGAAGCCGCCAAAGGCAGCCCCGCCCCGTTCCGCGCTGAGATCCATGCTGTACGCGGGCAGCAACCGCAAATTGACGTCGCGGCGACATATCGCACCCTCTTAGAGGATAGCGACGTACGTGAATCGCACAAGGACTGCGAGCGCGTACAAGACCCTTACTGCCTGCGCTGCATTCCGCAGGTCATGGGCGCGTGTTTAAGCACCATTCGTCATGCGGCAGATGTGTTGGAAGTCGAATCCAACGCCGTTACCGATAACCCGCTTGTTTTTCAAGACACGGGCGAGATTCTCTCTGGCGGTAATTTCCACGCCGAGCCTGTCGGCATGGTCGCCGATGCGCTGGCCACGGCGATTGCTGAAATTGGCAGCATATCAGAGCGCCGCACCGCGATGTTAATTGATGACAACCAGAGCAACCTGCCTGCTTTTTTAATTGAGGATGCAGGGGTTAATTCAGGCTTTATGATCGCCCATGTCACGGCAGCCGCGCTCACAAGCGAAAACAAACAAAACGCTTACCCTGCGGTGGTCGATTCTATCCCAACATCAGCGGGGCAAGAAGACCATGTCAGCATGGCAACCCACGGCGCAAGGCGCCTTGTTAAAATGAGCGAGAATGCCGCCGTGATTGTCGGCATTGAACTGCTCTCGGCAGTGCAAGGGCTTGAATTTCACCGCCCGTTAAAATCATCTGCGCCACTTGAAGAAGTCATCGCGCTTGTCCGCAGCCACGTGGCAAACTTAACCGAAGACCGCTTCTTTGCCCCTGATATAGACGCCGCACGTAAAATCATCGAAGGCGATGACTTAATGCGCTATAGCCAAAATATCCTGCCGTCATTTGCGGGGCGATAAAGCCATGGATATATTCACGCTGCACATAGGGGACAGCCCGCTGATTATATCATCGCCGCATTCGGGCATTGCCGTTCCTGATGTAATTAAAGATACATTCACGCCTGCAGGGCATGATTTATGCGATACGGACTGGCATGTTGATAAGCTCTATAACAATTATGTGCGCGCTAATGACGCAACATTTATCCGCGCCAATTATTCGCGCTATGTGATTGATTTAAACCGCCCGCCAGATAATCAGGCACTGTACCCCGGTCAGGCGAAGGTGCCGCTTTGCCCTGATTTTACCTTTCGTGAAGAGCCTATTTATCAAGATGGGCTTGCGCCAGATGAGCGCGAAATTGCATCGCGGCTTAAAACATATTGGCAGCCTTATCATGATGAAATTTCTGCGCAAATCGCAAGGGTGAAAGCCATTCACGGCTATGCAATTTTATATGATGCGCATTCGATCCGTCAGCATATCCCGCTGCTCTTTGATGGTGATTTACCTGACTTGAACCTGGGCACGGCGAATGGCGCAAGCTGCGCGCCCCATGTTCAAAACGCTGCAATGGCTGAAATTGAAAAATCAGCCTTTAGCCATGTGTTAAATGGACGGTTTATTGGCGGTTATATTACGCGCCATCACGGCAACCCCGCGCATGACGTCCATGCGCTGCAAATGGAAATTGTCCGCAGCCTGTATATGGATGAAGAGGGTTATAAATACAGCCCTGATCGCGCGGCAAAGCTCATCACATGTTTAAACGAGGTGCTCGACGCCATCACGCACCACGCTGGTGCAGGGGTTGCAGCCAAAGCGATACGCTAAATCCGCAGGCTGTTCTATATCCCATATCGCGAAATCCGCGCGGTAGCCTTTTTTCAGCCGCCCGCAATCACGCCAGCCCAGCGCCGCCGCCGCATGTTTAGTGACGCCCGCAAGCGCTTCTTCTGGGGTCATATGAAATAATGTGCAGGCCATGTTTAACATCAACAATAATGAATGCGCCGGCGAACTGCCGGGGTTTAAATCGGTCGCAATTGCCATTGGGATCGCATATTGACGCAGCAAATCAAGCGGCGGTTTTTTGGTTTCACGCAGAAAGTAAAACGCCCCCGGTAATAACACCGCCGCCGTGCCGCCGCGTGCCATGGCGCGGATGCCGTCTTCGGTTAAATATTCTAAATGATCGGCGGAGAGACCCTGATATTTCGCGCAGAGCGCCGCGCCTTGCTGATCGGATAATTGTTCGGCATGCAGTTTAACCGGCAATGATAACTCTTGTGCTTTTCGGAAGATGCGTTCCGTTTGCGCGGGCGTAAAGCCAATATTTTCACAAAAGGCATCCACCGCATCAACCAAGCCCATTTCCGCCAATGTTGGCAACATTTCGGTGCAAATCTCATCAATATAACCATCAGGATTATTTTGATATTCAGGCGGCAGCGCGTGTGCGCCCAAAAATGTACGTTGAATGCGGATATTATGTTCTTCGCTCAGCCGCGTCGCGACTTTTAACATTTTTGCCTCATTGGCGAGGTCTAGGCCATAACCTGATTTAATCTCAACGCCAGTAACGCCTTCTTTCATTAGAGCGACAAGGCGCTTTTCGGCAGCTTTATACAACGTCTCACCGCTGGCTTCACGCGTTGCCTTAACCGTTGAAATAATGCCGCCGCCAGCGCGCGCAATCTCTTCATAACTTGCGCCTTTAAGGCGCTGTTCAAATTCATGCGCGCGGCTGCCGCCAAAGACCATATGGCTGTGGCAATCAATCAGGCCGGGGGTAATCCATTTGCCCTTAACGTCATGGATGGTCTGGGCATCATGTTCAGGCAAATCATTATGGCGGCCAACCCAAACGATTTTACCCTTCGCAACCGCAATTGCGCCATTTTCAATGATGCCGTAATCGCCATTGCCGACCATTGTTGCAATATGTGCATTGACCCATATAGATTCCCACATAATTTTCCCTTATAGTTAAGCTCAACTTTAATGGAGTTTATCCTATGCAACGATATTTGGCAAAGGCCGCGTTATGCCCCGATGGGTGGGCGGATAATGTTTTACTGACAATCGATGATACTGGGCATTTCCATGATGTTCAAAGCAATGCCGAAATCAGCGCCGCAGATGATGTAATCCGTGAAGGTTTCATCATCCCAGCTATGCCAAATTTGCACTCCCACGCCTTTCAACGCGCTTTTGCGGGGCAGAGCGAATTTGCCACCGCTGCGCAAGATAGTTTTTGGACATGGCGCGCCCTGATGTATGACTTTGCTCAAACATTAGACGCGTCAGAACTCGAACGCATTGCTACCGCGCTATATAAAGAAATGCGCAAAGCAGGTTACAGCCATGTCGGCGAATTTCACTATATTCACCACGCGCCAGATGGCACGCCTTATAATGACCCGGCCGCACTTTCCCACGCCATGATCCGCGCCGCGCAAAATGCGGGGATTGGCATTACATTGCTGCCTGTACTTTATGCCTATAGCGGCTTTGGCGCAAAACCGCCTTTAGATGGACAGAAGCGGTTTATTCATAGCGCCGCCACCTATATCGACCTCATCACATCGCTGCATAAAAGCTATCAAAACGACCCTATGGTGGTGATTGGCGCGGCCTTTCATTCACTGCGCGCAGTGTCACCGGCCTTAATTGCCGAAATCACCCCTGCGCTTAAATCGCTTAACCCAAATATGCCGATCCATATTCACATTGCTGAGCAGACAGGCGAAGTTGATGATTGTATCGCGTGGTCAGGCCAGCGTCCTATTGCATGGCTGCTCGAAAACGCCGCTATCGACAAACATTGGTGCCTTGTTCATGCCACACATATGGATGCAGCTGAGACTACAGCCCTCGCCCAAAGCGGCGCAGTGGTAGGCCTCTGCCCGATTACAGAGGCGAATTTAGGTGATGGTTTTTTCCCGCTTGAAGGTTACATCCAAAATGGCGGAGCGTGGGGAATCGGCTCAGATTCGCATATCAGCATAAATATGATCGAAGAATTACGACTGCTTGAATATGGGCAGCGCCTTAACACACGCCGCCGCGCCATTGCCCGCAGCGAGGACACGCCGCATGTCGGACAATATTTATACGCCAATGCGCTTCGCGGTGGGGCGCAGGCGCTCGGCGCTAAAATCGGCGCGCTCGAAACAGGCCGCCGCGCAGATTTTCTCACCTTACATGCGCCCCATGATTATCCGCCGCAATACATACTCGACCATTTGATATTTTCAGGGCGCGCCCATATTAAAGGCAGCTTTGTTCAGGGCAAAAAATTAAGCACAGAAAAAACGCAATTATAGGTTGCGGCGTATTGACATATCTTTTTCACGCCCTAATGTAAGCGAAATATTTAAAGGGATGAAAACATGTTCAGTATCAAAGAAATTTGGCACAAAGTCATCGGGCGTGACCCACGCTTAAACTATGATGGCACAATGACCACTAAACACGGCAATCGCATTATTCCGCATAAATTTGGTGATAGCGGATTTAGTTCAAACGTCGGCGAATTTATGTTTCAGCCGCGCGTCCAAGAAATCAAAGCGCAAATCGACCATGTCAATTACGCCAAAGGTCAAAGCGTAATCATTGATAGCGAAAGCGGCGATTTTTACATTAAAAACCTACATGAGAGCGAAGAAATTATCCATAAGAGGCCGCCCCTTGGGCAGATTGACGTAGAGCTTGAAGAAGGTCTTTTCCGCCAAGCCCTCCAACAACATAAAATGCACCAATTATTCGGCGATTGCAGCCCAGAAAACCCGATCGTATTAGATGAACGCAATGGGCGCGTCTACGCCAAAAACAACCCTGAAAAGACGCGTGGCTTTGTGAAGACAGGCAAAACCGTGCATAACCCTTCGCCGATTAAGTAAACCGCCGTTGTCTTATGATTCAAGCGCCGCTAAATCTTTATACAGCGCCAAGCTGTCAGGGTTAGCCAGAGCTTCGACGTTTTTGACATTGCGGCCGTGGATGATGTCGCGCACAGCGATTTCGGTGATTTTGCCGCTTCTTGTGCGTGGAATATCGGTTACCTCAATGACCTTGGCGGGCATGTGGCGCGGTGATGCGCCGACGCGGATTTGCGTGCGGATTTGTTTGATGAGGTTTTCATCAAGGGTTTTGCCCGCTTTCATGACCACGAATAAAATCACGCGAACATCGCCTTGCCAGTTTTGACCGACGCAGATGCTCTCGGCGATGTCTTCTATTTTTTCCACTTGGCGGTAAATTTCAGCCGTGCCAATACGCACGCCGCCAGGGTTTAGGGTTGCGTCTGAACGGCCATGGACAATTAAGCCGTGATGCTGCGTTTTTTCCACCCAGTCACCATGATGCCATACATTGTCATATTGCGCGAAATATGCTTTGTGGTATTTCCTACCATCTGGGTCATTCCAAAAACCGACAGGCATTGAAGGGTGGGCGTTCAGGCAGACAAGCTCCCCCGCGCCCGCGCCTTCTGCCATGGCTTTCCCATCATCGTCAAAAATTTGCACATCAACCGCCAAGGCTGAGCCTTGCAGCTCACCACGATATACGGGGGAGATCGGGTTACCAATGCCAAAGCTGGCGGAGACAACATCCGTGCCGCCATAAATTGATGCCAAATGGACATCGCTTTTGATGTGGTCATAGACGAAATCAAAACCTTCATGGACAAGCGGCGACCCTGTGGAAGTGACTATGCGCAAATCAGATAAATCATATTGCTGATTAGGATAAATATGATTGGTTTTGAGCGCTTCGATATATTTGGCGGATGTTCCAAACAAATTACATTTATTTTTGGATGTAAACTCCCACAAAATATGCCCATCATCATGAAAAGGTGAGCCGTCATATAAAAGTACAGTAGCTTCAACCGCTAAGGCAGAGATCAGCCAGTTCCACATCATCCACCCGCAAGTCGTGAAATAAAAGACGCGATCGTCTTTGCCCATATCACAATGCAATGATAATTCTTTTACATGCTGCAATAATGTGCCGCCATGACCATGGACAATACATTTAGGCGCGCCCGTTGTGCCTGATGAAAACATGATATAAAGCGGATGATTAAAATCAACGCGTGTGTAAGAAATGTCGCGTACATCATAGGCGGCTGTAAACGCATCAAGCGTTACAGTGTTCGGCAGGTCTGCTATATCTTGGTCACCATCCATATAAGGAACGATGATGGTTTTCTGCAGCGATGGCAGAGCAGGGATAATTTCAGCCAGTTTTGCGCGCTGATCTAATGTTTTGCCGCCGTAATAATAATGGTCAACCGTGAACATTAACTTGGGCGCGGTTTGTCCAAAACGGTCAGTGACCCCGCCGACGCCAAAATCAGGCGAAGCGGATGAGAATATGGCGCCAAGCGAAGCCGCAGCCAAAGCGACATAAATGGTTTCGGGCATATTGGGCATATAAGCAGCGATGCGGTCGCCTTTTTCAATACCCGCATCTATCATCGCTTGCTGTATTTTTGATACCGCGCCGTAAACATCGGCGAAGCTTTGCGTGCGCTCTGCCCCTTGTTCGGTTTTAAAGATCAGCGCGGGCGCATCATCACGGCGTTTAAGCATATTTTCTGCATAATTTATCTTTGCTTCGGGGAAAAACTTTGCGCGCTCTAAATCATCATGGTTAATCAGGACAGGGCCTGTTTTCTCGCCAATGATGCCCGCATAATCCCAATATTCTGACCAAAAAATTTCAGCATTTTCGACAGACCATTTATGAAAGGCGGGGTAGTCGGGCAAAGTGATGTCATGCTTATTTTCTAAATGCGTTTTAAATTTATGCATTTGGGAGCGTTCAACATTTTCCGCTGCTGGTACCCATAATGGTGCTTCATTCTCGATCATCGCGCTTATCTGGCTCATTTAAAGCCCCCCATTTATATTTTTCTAAAATATTTTATAGTTTAATAAAAAAAACGTTATCATAAATGTAACGCGGCGCACAATCCTTACGAATATAAAAACAGCAAGAATTGATAAACTGAAAGATAAAGATGCTTACCTCTTACATGCAACATTATACGCAACACATGTCACGACTTTTCACCCTCACTATATTGCTGATCTTTAGCGCCGCGCCTTATGCCTTCGCGCAAAACGCGCCTAGCAACCATGCCCGCGTAGAAATTTTAAAATCTGCGCCGTATTTTAAAGCAGGTGAGCATTACCGTCTTGGCATTGCGTTTGAAATGGACCCACAATGGCATATTTACTGGCGTTATGGCGGTGAAAGCGGCCTGCCGCCTGAATTTATGTTTTCTCGCCCTGATGGTTTAAAAAAGCCTGTCATAGAGTGGCCCACGGCTGAATATATTAATTATGAAGGCATGGTCAATTATGGCTATCATGATGAAGTCGTGCTTTTCGCAGATTTCGCCGTTCCGGCAGATTTTGACGCACAGAGCATTGACCTTGATCTAGAAATTGAATGGCTCATTTGTAAAGATATATGCGTGCCTGAATTTGGCACATATAAGGTGCAAATCCCCGCGCAAGATGCTACAGATGCTGCGCCATTTGTGAAAGATCCACGCTTCGCGCAGTATGAAGCGCTCTTGCCGCAAGACTTTGACGGCGCCGTATCTTTTGCGGCGAGTGATTTTAATTTCGACATCGCGCTTACGCCAAACAGCCCAGAATTATACAAAAACATAAAAAGCGCCTATGACGCAGGCAATCGCGTTTATTTCGCGCCGCATGAATGGGGGCTGACACAAATTTCGAGTGAAGCCCTCATCATCATGGATGATGGAACCCAACACATCACTTTACGCTATCCGCGCGGCGGCAAGGCTTATGACACACTACAAAACGCGCAAGGCAGCCTTGTTATTGAAAGCGCACAAGGCAATAAAAGCTTCATACTTAGCGGCGCGATTGAAAAGACAGCGTCGCCTATCGCCGCCGCACAAAATAATGCAAGTGCTGAGGTCATCCCCGATACAGAAAACGTGATGCAGCTTATAGAAGAACAAGCCCCTACACCGCGCGGTATTTCACTTGGCAAAGCTTTATTTCTCGCCTTTATCGGCGGGCTAATCTTAAATCTGATGCCATGCGTATTCCCAATTTTATCTTTAAAGGCGCTCTCGTTAATTAAGGGCGCAGAAAAAACCACGCAATCCGCATTGCTTGGCGGCCTATCTTATAGCGCGGGCGTGATATTAAGTTTTGTCGGCATTGCAGCGGTGATGATCGCGCTTCAACGCAGCGGCGCTGAAATTGGCTGGGGTTTTCAGCTGCAAGACAAAAACGTTTTATATGTGCTGACATTGTTAATGTTTGCTATTGGCCTATCGCTCTGTGGCGCATTAAAGTTAGAAAAACTTATCCCCTCCGGCCTAAGCGGCATTGGCCAAAAACATGCGGCGCGTGATGGGTTAAGTGGTTCGTTCTTTACTGGTCTGCTTGCCACTATTGTCGCTGCGCCATGTACTGCGCCTTTTATGGCGGGGGCAATTGGCTTTGCCGCGACGCAGCCGCCTTTGCAGTCTTTAAGCGTTTTTGCGATGCTCGGCGTCGGGCTTGCCTTCCCTTATTTACTGCTTACTGCAGCGCCGCCGCTGCGCAAAGCATTACCGCGTCCTGGCGCATGGATGGAAGGCTTTAGACAGTTCCTCGCCTTTCCGATGTTCGCGACCGCCATTTGGCTCGGCCTTATTTTAGTGCGCCAAGATGATTACGTGTTCTTAACGCCGCTGCTTTGCGCGCTGCTGACTCTTAGCTTTGTGGTATGGCTGTTTGCCCGCCAGCCTAAACACAGCATCACTACTATACTGCGCGGGATATTATTAATCCTCAGCGCATTGCTGCTTGTGGTAATCCCACTACTCTATCAGCCCTCGCCTATGCCTGAAGCGGTGAGCGTGGATAGCCATGCTGCAATGGGCGGACAGAGCGGCGAGAGTGCTAATCTGCATTTTAAATTCAGCCAAGCCGATTTAGCCACGGCACTTGACGCAGATAAAACGCAGCCTATTTTCGTTTATCTGACGGCAGATTGGTGCATTACCTGCAAAGTGAATGAACGCCGCGTCCTTGCGACAGATAAAGCAGAAGCGCTTTTTGCGGCCAATAATGTCAAAATATTTAAAGGCGATTGGACGAAACAAAATGCTGACATCACGCAGTATTTGACAAGTTTTAATCGCAATGGCGTACCTTTATATATTTATTACGGCCCAGCAAGCACGCAAAATGAAATGCGGCCTGCACCCGCTCTATTGCCGCAGCTTTTAAGCTTTGGTGATTTAGAAGAACTTTTTAATTAAACACAACCACCTAACCTTATATTACGGAGACGAATATTATGAGAAAATATGCCCTTACACTCTTACTTTGCTTTGGTTTATTCGGCGCGCAAGACGCCAATGCGGAGGCCAAAATAGGTGAAGCAGCACCTGCATTTGAAGCCACGGACACGCATGGCATGCAAGTTAAATTAAGTGAACTTGCTGGTAAAATCGTTGTTTTGGAATGGACAAACCATGGCTGCCCATTTGTTGTGAAGCACTATGAAAGTGGCAACATGCAAAAAGTACAAAAAAACCTTGCTGGCGATGACTTGGTCTGGATTTCTGTTGTTTCATCAGCAGAAGGTAAGCAAGGCTATGTCAGCGCTGAAGAAGCGAACAAAATTACCGCAGAAAGCAATGCCGCGCCAACACATAAAATCTTGGACCCTAGCGGTGAAATTGGTCATGCATATGGCGCAATGACAACGCCGCATATGTACATTATCGACAAAAAAGGCACGCTTGCTTACAAAGGTGCAATTGATGATCATGACACATGGCGCGCAAAAGGCCTTGATGAAGCAACCAATTATGTTGTGCAAGCTGTAGAAGAGCTACGCGCTGAAAAAACCGTGAGTATGAGCGAAACAAAGCCATATGGCTGCGGCGTGAAATATTAAAACTTCCAAAATCCGATAAATCTGCTATTTTTTCAAAACGCGCGGCTTCTAATGACGCGCGTTTTGTTTTATAATCTTTCAAGGTTTATATCGTCTTGAATCGTTTAGGGAAGTTTTAAAGTGTCAGAAGGTGGCGGCAGTTACGAACGCGCGGTAGGTCTCACAATTCTTGTGGGCTGTTTTGCTGTAATTATATACATACTTTACATGTTCTTTGAATTTGAGATCAAGAATATCATTCGTTACTGGCGCGTGGGCGAAATTTATATTGGTATCTTGCTGCATGGTAGAGATTACACCGTAATGTGGCAAGCCGAAGAATGGCCGCTTGGCGCAGTGCTTGACCAATTAAAAACCATTGATAAAACATTGCTCAGTGACCAAATTATGGAGCTCGCGGCCCATGCTGCTTTAGTACCTTTAAAATACGCGCTTGGCGCGATCATGATTATGTTTGGTGTTTGGTCGTTGTTTTATGGCCCATTCACACAGTTCAGAACGCAGCTTTCCTTATCGACCATTATCAAA
>Ga0115013_10000019_pt1 | contig 146884 bp, 195 predicted proteins | sample SouAtlMetagenome_2_FD_88686 | JGI IMG/M metagenome (GOLD analysis project Ga0115013, IMG submission 88686) | Marine eukaryotic phytoplankton communities from Atlantic Ocean - South Atlantic ANT15 Metagenome | ecosystem: Environmental > Aquatic > Marine > Oceanic | place: South Atlantic Ocean...
ATCCTGATACCTTCTTAACTGCATCATTCAATAAAGTGAAAGGTGCAGTTGCAATTGTCCAGCCAGCTTTAATCTTATCGGTTGCATCTTTAACAACCTTGTTTAGATCAAACTCAGTTAATTCGTTTAGTGCATCACCTATGTTTTTAAATGATTTACTAAACTGTATATCAGGAATATTTTGACCGATTTTCCCCCATAGTTTATCACCATCTTTTAATGCAGACATGGATAAACCGTTTGCAAAATCATTCCATGCAGTAAGACCTCCAGCCATCATCTTGTCTTGGAACTTACCTAAACCTTTATCAAGCATCTTTCCTCTTACACGGATATTCTTATCCGTTGAGTCTAATGCACCATCTAGTTTCTTTGCAGATTCAGACATAGAACTACCAAACTCACCTGCGATTTTGGCTGTCTCTTGCTTGAAACCTTCAAATTCCTTTGCGGTCTCTCCTAAAGATTTTTTAAGTTTATCAACTACTGGTTGAAGGGTATCGGCCATTTAATATTACTCAGTTAAAAGTTGGGCTTCTACTTTGTCGATCTCTTCTTGCCAAAGTTTTACAGCTTTGTCATAAGATTCCTTTGCAGACTCGTATTGAAAATCTTCCAGTTCGTCCTTGTTAGGTTCTACTGGAGGATTGTCTTTGAGTGCAACGAGGTGATCTGCGTCAACATGATCTTCTCTAATTTCTTCTGCCATTTGTTACTCCTATTTTTCGTTGTTTGTTGAATGTTCTTTTGCAGCGGAATTGACATATAGTCCAAACCAAGCTGCTCCAGCACCAACTAGAATTGATATCAATCCTGATTGTTCCATGGATGGTTCAGGTAAATCTAAGAACCACATTACTACCCAATAAATTAAGAATATGTAAACACTTAAAAATGCTCTTGGCCATATTCTCCACGCATCCACTGCTCTCGCAAGGTGAATCCATTTTTGCCATGGGTTAACTGTATCATTCGCTTTAAGATCACGAATCTCATCCTTAAGAGCACCATTCTCTTGAATCATCTCCATGAACTTGGATAAGTCCATTTCGACTTCGTTTCGAGACATGTCTCCACTGAATCTTTCGTCTGCCATTTTTTATTTCTCCTAATTTAGTCATTGGGATTATCGTCTATTCTTGCTTTGATTAGCTCTTTGACGCTCCCGTTCTTTTTCTTCCTCTAAATGTTGAAGTAATAATTTAATGTAGATTTCCCTTTCCCATGGCATCATATTATCTAATTCCGTTAAGGAATAATTATGATGTTGCATTAACTGAAAGTTTGTTGTGAGATAGTTTAATAAACTATCATGAGAAAGGGCTATTAAAAAAAACCCTGTATACCAGTAATCTTCTTACTGATTTCTTTCCCACATGTTCCACATTCAGTGTCTACATCTTTTTCAAGTCGCGGTATTGAATTGAAAAATTCTGCAAGGTCTTCTAATTGTTGAACAGATAAGTTGTCTACAAACTCCTCTAGTTCTGCAGTAGGTGAATCATTCACTGAATAAATCTCCGTACTATCAAAAATATTAACCATGCATAGTTTTAACATTTCAATAGAAGAGGTAGCTTCATCCATCCCTTGTAACTGTTCCACAATAGAAACAGTAGGATATTTTAACTCCACTCCAATTTCATCATTTATCATAATCTTGTTATTGGGGGTATCACCCACAACTTCAACATTATCTAAATCTATTGTACATTCCCCATGACCATCACAGTCAGGATTATGACATGTTAAATTGACTGTTGTTGTTTCACCTACAGATTTAACTCTTATCTTTAGGAATAAGTATTCCATATCGATAGTAGATAACAACTTTGCTTTGATCTTATTAAAAGTACATGCTTCAATAAGGTCTTGCACAGCCCTAAACATTGCTTTTTCGTTCTCTTCTTGTTGAGCAAGCATTAAAACTTTTTGCTCTTTAACTAGAAAAGGACGAAACTCAACTTCTTTTCCGTCACTAGGAAGTACACATGTGTACTTCGGTGCCGATTGCTTTGGTAAAGCCATAATGTATCCTCAATTTGAGGTGATTAACCACCACCTCTTCTTTCATTGGTTATATATTTCGAATTGACTCCTAGGTCTCTCGAAATATTAGAACCTCTAGTGATTGCAGTATCAAAACTTCCAAGTTTTCTACCTAGGTCACCAGCCTTTTTATTAAATCTTCCCGCTACCTTGAGTCCTTCAAGGATTGCATCAAAAACTCTTCTACCTTTATTTAGACCACTCAATTCGAAGTTTCCTTGTTGAGGTTGGTTAAATGTTCCAACATCACCCATAGGTTGATACTCCGAAGACCAATGTCTATAATTTAAAGTAAATCCAAATTCTAAAATCTGATCTGAACTCTCCATACTCAACTCTTGAGCATCTAAAGAAGATGGGTAACATTCATGCAATGTGTATATCATTGCAGATGTACCGTCTTTTCTTAATACATGTATACGAACTGAACACGGTTGTGCATAGTCACTATAAAAACTGAATACTTGTCCCTCGATTGCACCACCTTCATTTTGTAGTGCAGTCCTTGTTGATACATCTGCCGAGTGAACCATTCTCAACCATTCTTCTATAATCATTCTATCCATGAAGTTTGCATCACAGATAAAACTAAAATCTACAGACTCACCATAATCGACAGTCCCGTCAGGCATATATCTATGACGATAATGTTGAGCTGTTCCTACTGACTTGCCTGGCAATGTTGCAGAGGTGCATAAGATACTGAGGTTCTCTCTTACATTAACTGCTGAAAAAGCAGGTGGTAATGTTAAGAACTCTACAACAAACCTATTTGGTTGTAGGGGTTGACCGATTTGAGACTTGAGTAAGTCTATTCCTTCTTTATGTGATTCTGCCATTAAACTATCTTCCTAATACTATCTCTATAAATTGAATTTGCATTATATGTTGTTCCCTTAGTTACAAATCTTTGACTTGGTAACATAACAACCAAGTCCATATGTTCAGGTTGTACTTCTACAATCCTACTGTTTAGATAACCATATTGATATTGTTTTATACATGGTTTTGCCCATCTAAGTCTACTAACACTTTTTACAGCTGGGTATCTAATGTTAAATGCATAGTCACCTTCATAGTCAGTAAAGAAATCATACATCCCATCCATGAGAAGAGCTCTATATCTAGGTGCAATGTAATGTAAATTTAAACCTAAGAACCCAGTTGGATATCTTCTGACGCAGATTGTAAGAGGGAATGTATCATAATACTTTAATTTGTCATGTCCCTTTGCATGGTACATGAACATATACATCTTCCCTAATTCAAATCTTTGAACAAAATTTTGACCTTCTTTCAGGAACTTTTCAGGAGACCTTCTTATATCTCTCACATTTCCCTGAAACCATTGTAGTGAATCATAGGTTAGATTCTCTATCTGTTCGGGTCGTTGTTCTACTATATCTGAAAATAGACTTGCCATTGTCTATTATTTATGATAATTGTTGTATAAAACGAAGTTTTCTTTTTCTAATTTCTCACCTTCTTGAGGCATCGCCATAATATGTTTTAAATCTTCTACCCTGAGATGACCTTCAATACCTACACCACCACCATATGATCTCATTTCAAACAAAGGTTTTAGGATTTCATCACATGTTCCATCTAAGGAAATCCTCACTCCTCTACAAGCATCTACCGAGTCAGTTACTACTTTATAGAGATCATTTCGTTCTTCACCTACATGCATTTCTAGTTTGTCTTTGAATTTAACTGCAAATAAAGACTTATCATTATGATGACTATACAATTGAAACCATTCATCGAAATCTATTTGAGGTTGTGGTAATCTATCTGCAGAATCCCACACTACAAACTCCTCGTTGCAATCAGTGTATTCTATAGCATGAACACGGAACTGGCCTGGATGTGCAAACCATTTACCTCTTTCTTTTAACGATGCTTGAGGAACAGAATACAACCCCTCGTTTTTTATAATACGAACTAACCACTGAATCTTACATGCATGAAAGAACATATTGTTCTGAGTGTCCATCATCCATTCACTCCATTTTTTATGATCTGTTTTTTTCCATGCAAGATCATCTTTGAATTGCATCATGGATTGATTTGAGTTGGGTGCTTTATGTAACCATGCAGCTCCGTATGCAGTTAGAGTATCTACGGGTTGATCTTTAAAGATTACTTCATAAGTACCTTCTGATTTAGTAATACCAGCTTCCTTTGCTTCATTAAAAGAAACGATCTTAGGTTTACTAACCTTACTAATCTCATTGAAGTCTTTCTCCAATCGATCTACATTAATTCTTTCATGGATACCGTCTGTTTGGGTTCCATTTATCTGATAGTGTTCTTCCATATTTCTACTCCAATAATTTTTCACTAATGGTATTTCGGTTGAATTAATGATAGCCACCTAGCTTTAATTCTACCAATTTAACATCTGCTGGCACATCTACTGATACCCCGTCATCGTCTACCTCAACCATTTTTAACTTGTAACCATTCTCAACATACCTAAACATTTCCACATTTTCTCTTTCTTCAAACTCACCTCTTGGCATTGTAGGAAAGATTGATAACATGTCTCTAGTAAAAGCATATAATCCCAGTTGTTGATATTCAGAGATAGGTAATCTAGAGAAGTGTGTTGCATGTTGGTGTTTATCAAATGCAACCTTTACAACATTCTTATCGATACTCTTATAATCTTGATCTATCTTAACATATGCATTTACAATTGCAGACATAGGAAAGTTTGAAACTAATTTATCTATAGCATCAGGATTTATTAGAGGTTCATCCCCTTGAATGTTGACAAAGATTTTCCCATCTAGTAATTCTAAAGCTTTTGCACAACGGTCTGTACCAGTTGCACAATCTTCTTCAATGATAATGCACCTAATTTCTTGTTTAGAACAATAAGATGATATCCTTTCATCATCTGTAAGGACTACAACGGTATCTAAAGATTCTGCCATGCAAGCTCTATCGTATACCCGTTTAATCATAGGTATACCTGATATGTCGACAAGAGGTTTACCTTCAAACCTCGTTGAATTCCATCTTGCTGGTATCAAACCAACAGTTAGATCAGATTCGTTATCGACTTTAGAGAGTGCTCGCATTCTATATCTCCATATCCCCAAGTTGCATGTTCAAAATGTACTCCAGCTCTTTCTGCAGCTTCTTTATCGTACACCATATCACCAATATAGACTGTATCGATTGGGTCGACATTGCAGAATGCCATTACAAATAACAATTGATCGGGGTTGGGTTTACCTCTTAGTCCTTGTTTCGGACAAGAGATGTAATCAAATTCAGGTAGTTTATATTCTAGTAGTGCAACTGTCTCTCTAGACTTAGATGTACAGAGTGCAATCTTATGTCCTTGACTTTTTAGTTCAGTTAAGGTATCATAGACATCGTCATACAACTCAATTTTGTCTAAACATCTTCTTGAATGGGTTTTATAGGTATCAAATATCTCTAAATGCCTATCATGTAATCCTAATTCCCTCATCATATCAGGAAATGGTTTCCCTATTAGGGCTTTATACTTTTCGAAGGGAACATCGATCTCATGTTTCACCCTAACGGATGCCCATGCATGTTCCATGTTGGATAAAGAGTCGATAAGAACTCCGTCCAAGTCAAATACAAATAATTTACTCATTTTTTACTCTTTTTGGGGACTAAATGGTCTTCTGTTAGTATCCTGAAACCCATTTTTCTGTCGTCACAGTATTCACCAGCAGCTTTAAACTTTGCTTGGTTAATTATATAGGTTAGAACCTTTTGTTTGTATTTCTTAGTGACTCGTTTAGGCTCTTTTGGTGGGAAACATTGAGATTTTGGTTTAACCTCGATGATTTCTCTCTTTAATTCACCTAAAGTATTACGATATTTGATATAGAAGTCAGGAAAGTAACGATGTACCTTCTTATCTACGGGTGAACGGTAAGGAATGATGATTTCTTCACTACCCCATTCCAAAATATTCGGGTTGTTGTCGCAGTATACCATGAATCTCCTCTCCCAAAGAGAGCGATAATATATCTTTGTAGGGTCACCCTTGTATTTTTTGTAATTCTTCGGTTTAAACTTACCACTGTATGACATAAATAGATTATAAAGACCTTATTGTTAGGAATATTTATATGCCAAGTATCAACAAATTATTAGACAAAGTCAACCAAGCTTCCCAAGCTATCAAATCCGTAAAGGGTATCAAATCCAAAATACAAAGTATTGGATATAAAGGTGGTGTTAACACGGAAGAGGTTGATAAACTTCAAGAACAAGCAGAAGAGAGTAGACGAAAATTAGAGAAGAGAAGAGCATCTCTACAAGACAACTTATCAGCTGCAAACAAAACTAAACTTGCAAAAGGAAGACCATCAGAGGGAGTAAACGATCTACAGTATCCACTGGACGGTGATTTCGATAACTTCATAGTGTTTGAGACTCGTAATAGAAAAGCAAGAACGGGTGGAAACATGTTGGCAAAGAATTCATATTCGATTGCATTACCTTTACCCGAAGATATATCCCAATCTACTCAAGTAGAATATGTAGAAGAGAATTTTGGACAAGCTGCAAGAGGGGCAAACAATGTAATCAGTGAAGGTGCTGGAATGGATGGACTTATATCCGAAGTTAAGAGTTTTGCACAATCTGCCTTTCAGTCAGGTGCAAATGCAATGACGGCTGGAATACAAAACCTCAAATCAGGTATGGCTGCAAACCCTATGCAAGAACAAACATTAAAAGGATTAACATTCAGAGAACATTCTTTTGATTTTACATTCATGCCTAAGAGTGAAGCAGAGGCAGAAGAGGTAACACAAATTATTAATATCTTTAGACTTGCAATGTTACCTGATACATTTGCGTTAGACGCTGATTCACCTAATGAAAACTTCTTAAACTATCCAAATGTTTTTGATGTTTTTCTTGAAGGCCCTATTGTAAAGAATGTAGAAGCTTTCCTTCCTATGGTATGTACTCAAATGGATGTTGAGACATTCGGTGGTAACTCAGAATACTTACTTGGTGCATCGGATGACGAACAATACGCAGGTTCAACCACATTAAAGCTATCATTCAAAGAAATCAAAATATTATCTCAAGAGGTTTACAATGCTAAAGTTTCTTCTGAGAAATGGAGAGGTGGAGAAGGTGTTGACAATCCAAGTGGTTCTCCAAGCATACTAGATAATAAATCAAATTCAGGTTTTGATGACCCTGTATTTGGAGGTGATGGATAATGGCTACAGAATATTTTAAAAACTTTCCCGAGATGCAATACAAGTTGGATAGTGGTAAGATTATCACTATCAAAGATTTCTTTCGTAAGGCAACAGTTGATTCTTCTGCAAGAGATGCCATTATAGATTATACTTATCATGAATTAGAAGAAGGTGATCGTCCTGATGTACTTGCAACTAAACTATATGGTAATGGTGATCTACACTGGACTTTCTTTTTGGTAAATGATCTAAGTAACTATTATGATTGGTGGAAAGATCAACAGTCTTTTCAGTCATACATAGATCATAAGTTAAGAGGACACTATCTAGTTGCAGATAACTCTACTGATATCGTAAATGCAAATAGGAAGTTTCACATTGGGGAAACTGTAACTGCAACTAACTCATCAGCTACTGTAATCGAGGTAGACCCAACTCATAATAGATTAGGAATAGACATCCAGTCAGGATTTGCAACTGCATTAACAACAACAGGAACTTTTGTATACACACCAGCGAGTCCTACATTCCATTCATTTACGCCGTCATCAATTATAGAGAGAAGAGATGGTGTTGCATATTATTATAAGGGTGATCTAAGAAGTAATAACTTTATAAGTGGATATCTTTCCAAGACTCTTTGGGAAGATGAGTATGAAAAGAACGAAGAGAAAAGAAGAATTAAAATTATCAAACCGAATCTTATCAATAAAGTGGTACAGCAGTTTGAGAAAGTAATGAAGTCATGAGTGCAAACTATGTAGCAGGTGAATTCAAAATTGAATCATTCACCCTAATCAACCAGTATCAGGAATCTTTAGATATACAATCTTTAGTATCTAATTTTAAAATCTATGAATCTATATTCAGTAAATTCTTGACTGGTGAAATATCTTTGGTAGATGGATTGAACTTACCTAAAAACTTTAGGATGACTGGACAGGAATATCTCCGTATATCTATCAGACAGAAAGAAGGTATTGACGAAGAAGCTGATAAGGAATTCTCGATAGACAAAACATTTAGAATCTATGCAATAGAAAATATCAATAGAATAGATGAGTTGACTCAATCATATGTTCTTAAGGTATGTGACCCACGAATGTTTTATGCAAGAAGAAAAAGACTCAGTCAAACACTTCGAGGCAGATACGATCAAATATTACAGAATGCGTTGGTAGATGTAGGTAAGTTTAGAGTGAACGAGTTTGATGCATGGGAAAAGACTTCTCCTGATAATAAACAATTTATATGTCCTAACTGGACAATAGAAAAATTGATGGATTACTTAATCAGTAATTCACAAGCTGGAGAGAGTCATGCATTTAAAAATGATTTCTTTTTCTACCAAACAATGAATGGTGGATTCAGATTTCAGAGTGTAGATAAAATGATGGGTACAGAGTTTCCAATTGCATTTACAATGTCACCTAGAAATACAACCCTAGATACAGATAAGGAAGACATCAATGCAGAGTCAGGGTTAAACACTGCTCTTATTCTATACAAGAAACCTCAAATGTTTAACACACTTCAAGCAACATCAGGTGGTGCATATGCATCTACTCTCAAAGTGTATGACCCAATTAAGAAAGTAGAAGAAGAAAACATTTACTCTCTTCAAGATTCTATAAAGAAAGGACAACATGTTTCAGGACATCCTATGATAATGGTAGATGAGATGGAAAAGGTCTTAACAGCTGGAGAGATCATTGATAGAACCGTATCACCGACAGTTGATGAGATAGATGTTGACATTAATCCAACCGAAGAGTATGGGTCAATGATTGCAAGAGGATATACAACATCACATTCTTTTGATAATGCAGAGACATTAGATGCACAGGAAGTATTTGAACCTAAGAAATTAAATGATAGTGGAAGCTTACAAAGAATTGCATTAAGAGAGATCATGAGACAAAACAGAATCACTGCACAGATTCCTTTAAGGACAGACTTGTCTGTAGGTATGATAATTAAGTTTGGTATTCCTACACCTGAGGCAATGGGTGAGGGTACAAAATACGATAAGGCAAATGATGACAGATATCTTATAACAGATTTATCATTGTCAGCAAGTCCAGCTAGTAAACAAGGTATACTTACATTAGAATGTGTAAAAGAAAGTTATGCAGAGAAGATAGAAACATTAACACCAATAGAAGAGGCACCTCCAGCAGTACAAGAACCTAAAGGAAGCTTTCACAATAGTAGAGGATGATGGAATATTTTTACGGAATAGTTGAAGACAGACAAGACCCATTAAAGGTGGGTCGTGTGCGCGTGCGTATACACGGGATACATACGGATGATAAACTTTTAATTGCAACACCTGATCTACCATGGTGTCAAGTTATTCTTCCAACAACTTCTGCAGCTCTATCAGGATTAGGAACAGGTCATGCTCTCGTAGAAGGGTCTACGGTATTCGGATACTTTAGAGATAAAGCAAAACAAGACCCAATCATTCTTGGGAGTGCAGCGGGTATACCTCAAAATGGTTATAAGATTGATGTCGAAGATGCATTGATTACTAGATCAGGAGATAAAGGATTTAATGACCCGAGAAAATTAACAGTTGCAGATTATAACGACACACCCGATGGCCCGAACCCAGTTCAGGATTCAAGAAGGGGTTGGGGTCTTACAACTGCAATGGATACTGCACCAAAGACTCCAAAAGAATTAAAAATAAATTACGATAATACAGGTTCGACTATAGAAGAGTTAGAACTTACAGAGGATATGTTACCTTACTATCCTTTATATACAGATGAATCAGATTACTCATCACTTGCAAGAGGTTCAGTATTAGATCATACAATAAAAGGTGATATAGTTCACCCAGCAACACAAAAAATTCTATCAGACTTTGTTGATGTAGATTCTGCACCAGTATATCCATATAATAAAGTAACTCAATCTGAGTCAGGTCATGTATTAGAAATAGATGACACACCGAAGAAAGAACGAATTAACATTCATCATAGATCAGGAACATTCCATGAGATTCATGCAGATGGTTCCGAAGTTACTAGAATAGTAAACAATAATTATACTGCAATCCTTAAAGATGATAAAGTTTATATCGCTGGAAATGCAGACTTACAAGTAGGACACGGTAATGTGAACATAACTATCGATACAGGTAATGTCGATATGAAAGTATTAAAGGGTAATGTGACCTCAGAGATTACAGAAGGAAATCTAAAAGCAGATATCCTCAAAGGAACAACAGATGTATTATCAGAAGGTAAGATTACAATCACTGGTAATAACACAACAGAAATTATATCAAATACAACGATTGATGGAACACTTCATGTGACTGGAGAACAAACAAATGACAAAGGTATTGTTGCAGAGGGTGAGATACAAACTAAGAAAGGTAACAAACCTAAACTTTCATCTCATACTCATACAATTGCTTCAGGTTCTTCGGCGGGTAAGACTAAGAAACCTGATTAGGATGTATAAATAGTATTATGGTCGATTATGTAAAACCCAAGTCAAAGAATGTTGCAACTCCAAATGCATATAAGGATTTGGATTTATTGTTCACTGCACATCCTATTACAGGAGATGTTGCAACTAAATCGGACTCAGATGCAGTTCGTAGAGCAGTAAGAAATATAGTAATGACCAATTACTACGAGAGACCTTTTAAACCCAGTTTAGGTGGAAACATCAGAGGTCTATTGTTCGAATTAGATACGGACAGAAAAGTTAGACGGGCAAAGAAACATATAGCAGAAGCAATAGAAAATTTTGAACCTAGAGTTGAAAATGTAAGATGTAAATTTGATACAAGAGACAATAGTTTGGATGTAATCATTTTCTATAACATTAAGAATGGTTTAACAAACCAAGAGCTTCAATTAACAGTTAATAGGACACGATAATGGCAGTAAAAAGTTCACAAATAAATGTCACTGATTTAGATTTTGATAACATATCAGATAACCTTAAAAATTATCTGAAAGGTCAATCTATATTTAAAGATTATAACTTTGAAGGTGCAACCTTATCAATATTGATAGACCTTCTTGCATATGCATCACATGTTGGTGCAGTAAACACTAACATTGCAGCTTCTGAGTTGTTTTTAGATTCTGCACAGATCAGAAAGAATGTTGTAAGTCGTGCAAAGGATTTAGGATTTGTTCCTTCATCAGAGAAAGCTTCTACTGCAACTGCAACTATGCAATTAAGAAATGTTAAAGGTGCAGATGGTATAATCCCTGAACTAACTTCAATGATTATGCCGAGAGGTACAATCTTTACAACTACCTATGAAGGTACTAACTACGAATTTGTAACTGCAGAAACTTATACACCAAGTATCGACAACACAACATTCACATATAATGATATTGAATTAGTGCAAGGAACTTTTGCTCAAGATCAGTATGTGTTTGATTCACAAATTGCAAACTCAAAGTTTGTATTATCAAATTCAAGAGTAGATAAATTAAGAATGACTGTTACTGTTAACTCAGGTGGAACATCTTCTACCTATTCTTTATCTACAGACATTTCTAATATCACAACAACATCGAAGGTATACTATACTCAAGAAAACGAAGAAGGATTCATCGAGATATATTTTGGTGATGGTACATTAGGTACTAAACTATTAGATGGTGATATTATTACAGTTGATTATATCATCGTTGATGATATTCATGCAGATGGAGCCAATAGATTCCAACAAACAACTGCAATTAATGGTTATTCAGACTCATCAATCGTTGTTTCAGCAAAAGCAACGGGTGGTGCAGAGAAAGAATCTATCGAGTCAATTAAATTCAAAGCAACAAAGTTCTATACATCACAGAACAGACTCGTAACACTAAACGACTACAAAGCAAAAGTACAAGAATACTATCCGAATGCAGATGCAGTTGCAGTATGGGGTGGTGAAGATAACGACCCGCCTGCATATGGTAAAGTATTCATTGCATTGAAACCAAACAATGCAGATTATCTTTCTGATACAGAAAAGAAATTAGTAAAGGATAATTTAAACAAACTAAATATGTTGACTGTTAGACCTGAGATAGTAGATGCAGATATCATCAAGATTCTAATTTCTACTACATTCAAATACAATCCAAATCTAACAACATTGACAGCTGGAGAATTAGCAACATTGGTTAAAGGAACAATCAATCAGTTTGATACTGATGAACTGAATGGATTCGATGCAATCTTTAGACATTCAAATCTATTAAAGACAATTGATGCAGCTGATTCATCAATCTTATCTAATACAACAAACATAAGACTTAAAAAGAAATTAAAAGGAACTGTATCTACTACTCCAAAAGGATATACAGTTTCTATGGGTAACCCACTATACAATCCTCATTCAGGACACAATGCTATGAGTGGTGGGATTATCACAACAACAGGATTTAAGGTCGGAGGTGACTCTGTTAATACCTATTACTTTGACGATGACGGTGCTGGTAATGTTAGAAGGTATTATCTCTCAGGTGCAACTCGGGTCTATAAGGACAATGCAGCTGGTGTAGTTAACTATGCCACTGGATTAGTAACAATCAATGCCTTCATTTTGACCTCAACGGTTAATACTGATACATCGATTGACTTTACAGTGATTCCTTCGGGAAATGATGTCGTTGCAGAAAGAGGTAACTTAATTGATATCTCTAGTGATGACATTAGTGTCACTGGACAAGTAGACACCATCGCAAGTGGTGAATCAAGTGCTGGTATAGGGTTCGAAACAACCTCAACCAGTAGTTATTAATAAATGAATAAAGTGGTCGGGAGTCCCCCGAGTAGTTTCCCATTCAATTGGATTATAGGAGGAAAATAGAATGGCAGATAAAAAAATAACCGCGTTGACGGTAATGAATGGTTCCGAGGTTTCAGGTACAGACATATTACATGTTGTAGATGACCCTAGTGGAACTCCAGTAAACAAAAGACTTGCAATTTCGAGTCTTTTTGAAAACATCCCAACTCATTTGGCGATTAATGACTTGAATGCAGTTAGTGCTTCAGGTTCAATCAATGACGGTGGTGTTGTAGTAGTTGATGCTGATTCAATCGGTGCAAACATGGCTCTAACACTATCTGACTCAAGTGATGTCGGAGAACTTAAAATCCTTGTGATCGCAACAGACCCAGCTGGAAGTTATGATGTCGTATTGACACCTTCAACTTTCAACAACGGAACCACAATCACTTTCACAGATAAAGGCGATAGCTGCATCTTGATTTGGTTAGGTAACGCAAATGGTGGTTGGAATGTGATTTCAAATATTGGTGGTACAATCGCCTAATAATATATGTCTAAGAATGCTCTTAATGTTGACAGGATATCAGATAGGATATCATCACTTCTTCCTGATTTTGTTCAGGACGAAGCACCAGTATTTGAGCAATTTCTAAAAGCATATTATGAATTCCTAGAGGCTGAAGTTTTAACACTTGAGTCTCTAGGGGATTCTGACCCGTTTCAATTAGAAGACGGACAAGGAAACATTCTAGCTGAAACTGCTACTAGCGGTGCATCACCCGATGCAGAAACCTCTAAGTTACTGAATGAGAAATATGATACACAAAACTTAACGGTTGACCCGTTTAAAGTTGGTGATTATATTGTCGGTAAGAAAACAAAGACCGTTGCAAAGATTAACATAATCAACGGAACTACTTTTTATACTGAGACTATTCATGGAACAGGTTTCGATAAGGGAGAGACCGTAGAAACAAGGCAAGGTAATAACGAAGCAAAAGTTAAATCCTTCAAACAGAATACAGTCCTTGCAAGTAATCAACTATTAGATTATTCTGATATTGATAATACAACGGAAGAGTTTCTAGACTACTTCCAAAAAGATTTCATACCATCGTTAGACTTGGACGATACAAAAGATGCAAGATTAACGATCAAGAACATTAGTGACCTTTATCAAAAGAAAGGTACGAAAGAATCAGTAGAATTCTTACTTAGACTATTATATGGTCAAGACGCAGAGATTAGATATCTCATAGACGAAACAATTCAGATTTCAGAATCAGGACACAATCATCAAAGAAGGATTGCTGTCGTTATGGACGATCTTAACACTATACCAAGTGCAACAGATAAGGTTGTTCAGTATGGTGCAGATGGTATTTCAATTCTAGCTGAATCTATAGTAGAAAATGTATACATCATTAATACTGAGAGAGCAGAGTATTCAATAGAGGTTACAGATAATCACTTTGGTACTTTTGAGGATGAGTATCCATGTACATTTGTAGATAGAGACGGAGTAACAAAGGTTACTGGTCGTGCAAAGGGTATTCTATCAGGTCTTGATAATACTCGTTCATCTATTTATGTTGCCCAAGAAGATGGTGATACTCTACTATTAGAGAGTCCACAAATATCAGGTAATATTACAACTGCAAATGGAACTAAGTCTTTAATAGGTGCAAGTTCTAAGTTCTTATCTGAACTAAAAGTTGGTGATACGATTAAGTATAAAGTATCAACCACAACATATACTTCTGAAATTGCAACAATTACAGATGATGTAACTGCAACCTTAGTTGCAAATGCATCAGTGACAGCAGAGAATGTAGATTACTTTAATGACTCTCTTGCTGGAGGTATATTGAATGAACATCAAAGTTTCGGTTCGATGTATTCACTTAATGACCCACTTATTTTTACAGACGGTAAAGCAGGAAGAGATGTAGTAAAAGCAAAAGGTGTAATCGATGGATTACGAAGAGGTGGTGTCGAGAAAGTATTCATCGAAGAGGGAGGAACAGGTTACAACGGTGGAGATATCATTGTCTTTGATAACTCTAATGCAGATGGTAACGCTGCAGAAGCTGTTATCGGTGCAATCGAAGATGTTGTAATTGCAGAGAACAGAACTGAATGGGGTCAATTTCAAATTACTGCAACAGCAGGACAAACTCTATTCAACGGTACAGACGATAATGGTCAACTTATTTTATTCAACGATAATTCAGTAACGGTTTTCGTTGATGGTGTTGAGAAAACACCTTACACAGATTATACATTTAAAAATGATCGAGTTACATTTACCAGTGGACAATCTGCTGGTGCAGTTATAGAAATATACACAGATTTTAATAACATCCTATTAGAAGATGGAGATAGGATACAACTCCATACAACCGAATCACATATTAGAAGTGTTACGGTTACATCGACAGGCACAGGTTATACAACACTACCTCAATGTTTCCCAGGCGGTTACATTTACTTAGACCCAGCAGACTTATCAGGATATCAAGTTAACGAGGTTGTAACAGGTGGTACATCAAATGCAACTGCAACAGTCGTAAGAATAGAAACAGATAAAGATAGATTAGTAGTTAAGAGACTACACACTGATACAGGACAATTCACTTCAACAGGAGAATTAATAACAGGTGGTACATCAGGTACAGCTAAGACTGCAAAACAAATCAAAGTATCAAGTGGTACTGGTGCAAAACTTATTCCATTCTCAACAGAGATCGGAGGAGTAGGTTCACTTAACATTCAAGAACAAGGATATAACTTTAGAGAGAATCAAGTAATGGATTCAACATCACATTATAAGATGTTGGTAACTACTCCATCGGCTTCTCTTACAGGTAACCTAACAGTTACAGGAAAAATAACAGGGGCAACAGGTAAAGTTGTATCTTATAATGCAAACCAACATGTATTAACCTTTACAGATTTAGATGGTCATTTCCTTGACAACGAAGTAGTCGGGTTTAATAACAACGATACATTTAAATGTTTAAGTTTCAATCCCTTCCAAGCAAGAGGACAGCTTGGTGCAGAAGGAATTATTCAAAGACAGTTAGTTACAAATAATTCAACACTAGATGAATCTGCATCTAATATTCATGATGGTTTATTCTATCAGACACACTCTTACATTATTAAAGTTGGTGAGAGTATAAACAAATATAGAGCAATTGTCAAGGACTTAGTTCACCCATCAGGTCATATCTTCTTTGGTGAGGTTGCAGTTAAAGAAACTGTAAACCCATTCGATGAAGTATTAGTAGAAGACCCACTTACAGGTGAATTAACATTACCTAGAAATACAATGGGTGTCGAAACTGCCCAAGATGGTAGTGCATTAAACAGATTTACCTTTGTACCTACAATCGTTATTAAGGGTGTACCAACACATCATATCGATTTAGAGAATGCAACAAGAACCAATTACTTGTCTCTCGATGTTAGAGATGACGAATCAAATATGGTTCTAGAAGATGGTTCACATGTACTATTAGAATCATCACCTGATGTCAATGCAATTACAGAATATCTAAAAGAGGTATTGATATATCCACACTATGATGACCCAAGTGTGATCGAACCTCTAATGACTTACATGCCTACAGACTTGACGGGTTATAGTGCAAACTTAGAACATCAACAAGGTCATGTTAACCTTATTCTAATAAAGAGTAAGGCAGAAGCAAAAGTCAATACACCTATGAGAAATGAAATACATTCAAGACATATCAGTCACGATGTATCAGTAGAAAACAATGGGGTCAGAAATGTTTATGTAATAAACGGTGTAAGACAAAAGACATTACAATTACAAACTGGTCATACATATTACTTTGGTCATAGTGCTTCACATCCATTTAAGTTTTCAACAACAAATAATGGTTCCCATGCAAGTGGAACAGAATATTCAACGGGTGTATCTTATCTAAACCAATGTACAGTAATTACAGTTACAGGTTCGACACCAACAACATTATATTACTATTGTGATAACCATACACTTATGGGTGGTGCAATCAATATAACAAGTGGTGATAATAGAGCAACCTCATTAAGTATAGACAATGTAAACAATCCATCTCATAGTCCATACGAAAGAAGAGCAGAATTATACAGACAAGCGGACTCAGGTATTGTTATACCTTCATATCATCCTTTTGATGAAGAAGCAATCGTTTTCGAAGATGGATTCAAGATCATTATCGATAATGAAACACATTTCATTAGAGAAGAGTATGAACCAATATATGAAAATTCATTCTTTATGAATGAAGCAGGTAGTGGTATGGGTGCAAGGTTTGTAACAGAGGATGGAGATACTCTTTCTTTAGAGGATGGTTCATATGTTGCACAGAATACCGAATACCTTGGTACTGAGAGAGTACAAAACAATGCAAACTTTCAGATTCTTGCAGAGGATGGTGATAGGCTAACACTTGAGGATGGTGGAAGCATTGTAGACGAGAGAACTCAGGGTAATACTTTAAGTTCATATGTTCCATTTGGAAATAAGATTGGTGACCTAAATAAAATAGTAAACCAAAACACTTATGACATTGCATATTACTTATTAGACGAGAGTATTGCAAATGATAGTGATGAAGATAGAATAGTGTTAGAAGACGGACACGGTTCTTTATTATTAGAGTCATCAAAAAACAGAACATTAAGTTTTGAAGATATGGATGCGTTCCTACCTAACTTTAGAATTAAGGACTTTGATGAGAAATTTAACAAGAGGACTAATATAACTTGGAACGCAGTTATAAAATCCTCAAATATTACGAATTCAACATTGAGTTCTTTATAAATAGTATATAAATAATCTATAGTATAACGGAGATTTAGAAAAATGGCAGCAATTATAACCGAAAAGTTTCGAACACATAGTGCGAAACAATTCATAGAAGATTTTGGAGAAGCAGCTTCTTCAACTTATATGTTCATAGGTAGATCATACCCTTGGACAGATGACACATCACCCCCAACACCAGCAAATTCAGTTGGTGAAGAAATGGATGCATATTCAGACATGGTAGCAATGAAGAAAGTTTCTTCTGCTGATGTCACTCATGCAATTTCTAGAAAAAACTGGACATCAGGTACTAATTACGATGAGTTTGACCACACTATCAGTGCAAGTAATACTTCATCAGCATCAAGTGCCACTAACATTTATGACTCAAACTTTTATGTCATAACTGATGACTACCATGTTTATAAGTGTTTAAGAACAGGAAGAGCAGACAACGGTTCAGTTGTTGCATCAACTGTTAAACCAACAGGAACCAGTGCAACTGCATTAGTTGAAACCAGTGATACTGGTGCTGGAACTGGAAGAGGATATCTTTGGAAGTACATGTATACTGTATCAGCTGCCGATACAATTAAATTTGTTACTACAGATTTCATCCCCGTCAAAACTATTGGTGCTCAAACAGAACTTGGTGGAACCTCAGACGATGGTACATCACAATGGGATGTTGAGAACAATGCTGTAGATGGTGGAATTCTCCATGTTAAAGTCTCCACTGCTGGAGCTGGTTACACTCAAGGTAACTACACCTCAGTTGCAATTAATGGAGACGGTTCAAGTGGTGTATGTACAGTTCATGTCAATGCATCAGGTGCCGTTTCTCATGTAACAGTTACAACAAATGGTTCAGGATACAAAAGAGCAAGTATCAATGTAAATGCTATCTCAGGAATCGGTTCTCCTTCAACGAATGCAGTAGTAACACCAATCATCTCTCCACAATACGGACACGGTGCAAACCCAGTTGAAGAACTAGGTGGAAACTTTGTGTTGGTAAACTCAAGACTTGAGTTTGCAGAAGGTTCAGGTGATTTCCCAACAGACAACGACTTTAGAAGAATTGGTCTAATTCAAGACCCATTCTCATCAGGTACTACAGTTGCAACAGGTACTAACTATGCAGCTTATCATAAGATGACTTTATCATCAGTGTCAGGATTGTCAGTTGATGATACTATTATGGATGCAAATGCAGACGGAAGTGGTGTTGCAGTATCTAGAATTGTTTCTATAAGTGGTAATGTGGTATCTCATATCCCTCAAGCAAATAATGCTGGTGGATATGCAAACTTTGCGGGTTCTGATACAGTTTATAAAGGTTCGACCTCTATTGGAACTGTTTCAAGTGTGGACGCAACTTTCCCTGAGATTGTCAAGTACAGTGGTAACATCATGTATGTTGAAAACAGGGGAGCAGTCACTAGGGCTGCAGATCAGATTGAAGATATCAAGCTGATCATTCAGATGTAATTGATTACATCTTTAATTAACATAAGAGTAAACTATGGCAGAGAAAACTGATTTAAATATATCACCTTATTACGATGACTACTCAGAAGATAAGAACTTTCAAAAAGTTCTTTATCGTGCTGGGAGACCACTTCAAGCAAGAGAGTTAACTCAAACACAGTCTATCTTACAAAATCAAGTAGAAAGACTTGGTGACCATTTCTTTGAAGAAGGTTCAATTGTAACAGGTGCTCAGTCTGATGCAGACTTTGATGTTTACTATGTCAAAGTTAAGTCGACTAATCCTAATGAAAGTGGTGATGCATCTGTAGAAACATACAGAGCTTTATATCACGGTAAACATATTGTAGGACAAACATCAGGTGTTGTTGCAAAGGTTGTTACTTCAACTGCAGAAACTTCAACAGATAAACTTACTCTCTTTGTTAGATTCGAAAGACAAGGAACAGATTCAAGCCAGTCGTTTGCATTTACAGCTGGAGAAACTCTAGTATTATGTAGTTTTAACTCATCAGGTGTTGTATCAGAAGATACTACAAGTAATAATGACTTTACTGTAGAAGATGCATCAGAAAATCCTATTGGTCGTTCCTCTTATGCAAATATTTCAGAAGGTGTTGTATACATCAGAGGGTATTTTTGTAAGGTTGATGCTCAAGACTTAATCTTAGAAAAATATAGTTCTAAACCTTCTTACAGAATTGGTTTAATAGTTAAAGAAGAAATTATATCAACTGCAGAAGATAGCACATTATATGATAATGCACAGGGAACTTCAAACGAAAACGCAGCTGGTGCTGATAGATTTAAATTCACATTAACTTTCGATAAGATTACATTAACAGCAACAGATGAAGCAAACTTTATCGAGTTACTCAGAGTTAATCAAGGTCTAATTGAAATTAAAAATGATAGACCAATTTATTCAGAAATAGAAAACACACTTGCAAGAAGAACATTCGATACAAGTGGTGATTTCGTAGTTCAACAATTTACACATAGTTTAAGAGAACACTTAGACGATTCAACAAACAGAGGTTTCTACCCTAAAGCAAATGGTGGTGACGAAGCTAAATTCGTCATGCAGATATCGCCAGGCAAGGCATATGTAAAAGGGTATGAGATAGATAAACTTGGAACAACAAACCTTCCATTTGCAAAAGCAAGAACAACAACATCAATTACAGGTGCAAAAACACCAACAAGATTAGGTAACTATGTTAAAGCAGAAAACCTTTTCGGATTCCCTTCATTTGGAAACGAGTCAGGAGTACAAGGTCTTGACCCATTTGGAGTATGTCAATTATTCGCTGCCAAATTAACAGGTGGTAATCTAGGTTCAACAGATCATATTGGTTTTACAAGAATTAGATATGTAGATGCACACGATGTATCAGGAGATGCAGAAGACGGAGTAAATCTATATCTATTCGATACCAAGATGTTTACGAAGATTGGATACAGTTCACATACAGGTACAGCTGTTGCTGGAGATAAAGTAACTGGTGGAACATCAGGTGCAACAGGTATCGTTGCATACGATAATGGTTCTGATGCATTATATGTTCATGATGTAGTAGGTATATTTGCACACGGTGATGCAGTCACCTCAGAAGGTGATGGGGACTTTGCATGTACAATTGTAGGAGAAAACTACAGAGGTATCGCAAACGAAGTTAGATCATACAACATCGACAGAGCAAGAGGTATTGGTCAAGAAAGATCAGATGCAACTCATGCTGACTTTACAGCAGACATTATAGAAGATGACGATTTCGTATTAACAGGGTCAGTATCCATCGCTGCAAACGGTAATGTAACTGGTTTCGGAACAAGATTCACCTCAGAACTTAAAGAAGGTGATATCATCATTGACGGTGATGGTGACGAACAAGTCATTAATACCATTGCAAGTAATATTGCATGTCAAACAGTTGCAACTTCAAGTGTTGGAACCATGGCAAATGCAAACTGTACTCGAAGAAGAGTTAAGATTTACGATCAAGATCAGTCTGCAGCTATCTTTGCATGGCCAAGAGACTATGTTAAGACACATACACCCGATGAATGTTCAGTTAAGAAACAAAAAGTAATTCGTTCAAGTGGTGGAAATATTGTATTAGATACAGACAATAACGAAGCATTCTTACAATTATCAAGAGACAATTTCCAAATTTCAATACTTGATTTGAATGGTAACTCAGCTGGTGGTGATGTACTCGGTAAAGAGTTTGACCCAACAGGAGTCAGTGCAGTTAAAAGTTCACCTACTGCAACAACTGAGAGATATACATTCCCAGTATCAGGAGTTTCAGATGGTGTTGACTTTATAGTATCATATGCAGTTACATTATCTGCACCAGTAAAAAGTAATAAGACACTAAGAAGATCAAGATGTTCAATCGTTGACACTGCATATGTAGCGGGTGCATCGAAATACGGAACATGTTATAATAACAAAGAAATATCTCTAGGGGTTTCAGATACTTTTGCAATCAGAGGTATCTTTGAAGGGATTGGTGGTTCAACACCTCTTCCACCTAGTGCAATATTATCAGTTGCATCAGGATTACCTGAATCAGAAGAAATTATTATTGGACAAACATCAGGTGCAAAAGCAAGAATCATTAAATACAACAGTGGAGCTGCAACATACTTCTACTACATGAACCAATTTACTTTCTCAGACGGAGAGAGTGTAGTAGGACAAACCACAAATGCAACTGCAACAGTAGGAACATTAACAGCGGGTAGTGATAACATTACTGATAGATACTTCTTTGACAATGGTCAAAGAGATGGGTTCTATGACCATGGTAAGATCACATTAAAACCAGGCGCACCTACACCAAACAATTCAATACTCATAGTGTTCGATTACTTCACATCAAGTGGTGGACAATTCTATGATGTAAACTCATATAACGGAGTAGACTATGGAGATATTCCAATCTATTCACCAAACAAAGTAGACCTAGGTGGATTAGAACCTGATGGTCAATTCGAATTATCAGACTCACTTGACTTTAGACCAAGTGTTGCACAATTATATACTGATACAAACTTCTCAACTACACAGCCAGACCCAACAAGCCCAGCAAACATTTCAAGTGGTTTGAGTGGTGACCCATTCGATTATACTTCAAGAGTATATTCAGGAACAGGTGCTGGTGCAATAGACACCCCAGTTCCTACATTATCAACAACAGGTGATATTGAATTCTATACTTCAAGAATCGATAAAGTATTCTTGAGAAGTGATGGAAGATTTGATATATCTCAAGGTAACCCATCCATCACACCAACAAAACCAAAAGCTATCGATCAAGCAATCGAGTTGTTTGAACTTTTTGTTCCAGCATTTACTAAAAGGATTAGTGATGTTAGAGTAAGAAGTTTTGACCATCGTAGATATACGATGAAAGATATCGGTAAGATTAATAATAGGGTTACAAACTTAGAAAGAATTACATCTCTTTCATTATTAGAAAAAGATACACAAACACAACAGGTTTTAGATGCAGATGGATTTGATAGATTCAAGTCAGGATTCTTAGTAGATAACTTTAGAGGCCATAAGATTGGTGATGTAAACCATCCCGATTACAAATGTGCAATTGATACTCAAATGGGTATGTTAAGACCTCAATCATTTACTCAGTTCTTTGACATTGCATTGAATACAAGTGCATCATCTAATTACCAAAAGACTGGTGATCTAATTACATTACCTTATCAAAATGTATCATATGTTAATCAAGATAAATCATCAAGACATATCAATGTTAACCCATATCATGTCTTTGCATTTATTGGTAATGTTAAATTAACTCCTGAGAATGATATTTGGAATGACTCAGATAGATTACCTGATGTCAGAATAAACAGAGAAGGAAACTTTGATGCAGTTGTTGCTGGAGTAGGAAACTCTATGGGTACTGTATGGAACTCATGGCAAACAACTTGGTCAGGAACACCTTCTACTGTATCCACAGAGGTTGAATCAACTTCAAGTGGTTCATGGAATGGTGACCCATTACAAGGTGGTACATGGCAAGCAGGTACAGAGATCACTAGAGATATTACAGAGACACCTGAGATTCAAACTAGAACAGGTGTAACAACTTCTGTAGTAGAAGATTTTACAGAAACAAGAAACGATAGAATAGTATCAGTATCAATCATACCGTTCATGAGAGCAAGAACAGTTGAGATCGATGCAACAAACTTAAAGCCAGGCACTAACCACTTCTTCTTCTTTGATGGAATAAGAATAGATCAGTTTGTAAGACCACATAGTACAGCTTACTCTCAAGATGGTGGAACTACAGTGACATCAGGACTTAAAACAGATGGTAATGGAAGACTAAGAGGATTCTTTGAACTACCTAATAGTGATACACAAAGATTCCCAACAGGTAGAAGAGATTTAGTTGTAACTTCATCTTTCTATAATCTATCTAACCCACCGAGTCGTGGAGTTGGTATATATCAAGCTCAAGGATTATTACAGAGTTCACAAACTGAGATTACATCTACAAGAAATGGTATAGTAATTACAGATAGACAATCAGCAACTAGACAAACATCTAGATCAGGTGAGAGAAGAAATATCGCTGCAGTTGATACTCAGGCACCTGATATACCACAGGATACTCAGGAACCAGTAGAAGAAATAACAATCGATGTACCTGATACAAATACAGGAAATACAGGGCCAATTGTCCCTCCAGTATTCCCAATTATTTCTACTTCATTCCCACCAACGGTAGTCGTAGACTTACCAGTACCCGATCTTCCAATTGAAGTTCCTAATTTCTTTGTGCCAGGCACAGCTGATTTTAGAAACATGAGATTAGATTTAAATATTGAAGGTGAATTTGGATGGGGTGACCCACTTGCACAATCATTCTTATGTGAAGCAAGTGGTGGTATGATGTTAACATCTATTGATTTGTTCTTCCAAGCAAAATCAACTCACATGCCTGTCTCAGTAGAGATCAGAAACATGGTAAATGGATATCCAGGCCAAACAGTTTTACCTTTCTCAGTTAAAACACTAAACCCTGATGCAGTTAATCTATCAGAAGATGGTTCTGCAGCGACAACATTTACTTTTGATTCACCAGTATTCGTAAATGATAATGAAGAATTCTGTTTCGTAGTTTATTCAAACTCAAACGATTACGAATGTTTCATATCAAGAATGGGTGAACCTGATTTAATTACAGGTGAAACAATTTCAGGACAACCATATGCTGGTTCATTGTTCATGTCTCAGAACGCATCAACATGGACTGCAGAACAAACAGACGATCTTAAATTTAATATGAAGATCGCAGAATTCAATAACTCTGTAGCAGCTGGACTGTATTTCGAAAACGAAGACCTTCCAGTATCTAAACTTGCAAGGAATCCAATACAAACAACTGCATCAAGTAATACAGTTAAAGTTTCAAGTTACTTACATGGATTGTACGATACAAGTTCTAACAGTAAAATAAAAGGAGTGAAGGGTGATAGAATAGGTTCAGTATTAGAAACTGATACACCAACTCTTGCTGGTTCACCAAGTGACGGAACATACAGTAACCAAACTCAGAATTCAACAACTGGTAGTGGAACAGGTCTAAAAGTAGATATCACCATTGCAAGTGGAGCGGTATCCGATGTTAGAATCGTAGACCCAGGCCAAGGACATGCAGCTGGAGACGATGTTACTTTTGATAACTTTACTTCAACTCATGACTTAACAGTTAATGTTAAAACAGTGGGAGAAACTCTAGGAGGTCTTCCAGTAGATGCAATTGGTGGTGCATCGTTTGTAAGTTATAGTGCAGTATCAGATATTGGTATTGACTCATATAATGTTGCAGTCGATCTATCAAGTTACATCGGAACAAACAAATTAAAATCAGGATACACTGCATTAGAATCAACTATCGGTGGTGGAGAGAATGTAGAAGCAGATAGAAACTACTACTACGATACACTACATACAATGATTCCAAACATCCAAAGAGGTGGTGCAAGAATTCTTTGTAGTACAGAATCAACTGCAATGAAAGCTCCCGAGGGACACATTGCAACAGGTGATACTTCATATGTAAGACGATCTCAGAATAACTTTATCACTATGAATGATAATTCATTCTTAGATAATCCAGGCATCGTTGCTTCACCGTTAAATGAAACAAACGAAATGTCAAGTGTTAGATCATTCAGACTACTACTACAAATGTACACAACAAGTACAACTGTTTCACCAGTTATCGATGTGGGTACAATAGGATGTATTGCAGTTGCAAACAGAGTCAATAACATCAATAGTAGTTCAGATGTGCCTACAGGAGTCACATATTCGGCCTCTACGGAACCCGAAGGTGATAACAATGCATTTGTCTATGTAACAAGAAAGGTAAACCTTAAAACACCTGCTACAAGTCTGAAAGTTATTGCAGATAACTTTAGACCACCAAACACTGATCTTAAATATATGTTTAAGATTATTAAAGCAGACGAGAATACACCTTTAGATGATATCGGTTTCGAATACTTTAATACAACAGGAGCTCCTGATAAATCAATCGAAGTAGATCAGAGAAACTTCAAAGAGTATGAATATACTGCAGAAGACTTACCTGAATTCACTGCATTCGTTGTTAAGATCGTAGGACAAGGTAACAATACATGTGTAGTACCAGCGGTATCTGCATTGAGATGTATGGCATTAGCATAATGGGTATTAAGGTAGAAGGACATACACATTTGATAAGAGACGAAGAGTCTCATGCAATTATCAATACGGATGTTGAACAATATAGACTCACTATGAGACGAAGACAAGTGTTAAGAACTCAGAGAGATGAGATAAATAGTTTAAGACAAGAAGTAACAGAGATCAAAGGACTATTAAAGGAATTAATTAATAACAATGGCTAGAACAGTAACAAGAAATCAGACTTTAGAAGAGTTTAGAAGTAATTATAATGGACTTGCAGCGGATGTAGGGACACTATCAGGCCTTAGTGGTAATATTTCAAATCAAGGAAACATAGTCGATGCAATTAACGAATTAGAAGCAAAGACTTTCTATTTCGACTCGTTTACTTTTACTGCAACTGGTTCTCAGACAACTTTTAACTCATCACACGAAAGTGATAGTAAAACTGTAAGGATTAGAACAGGTAGATACCAAGTATTTAAAAATTCTGCTCTACTTATAGAAGGTAACGATTTTAACCTTGCATCATTAAGTAATGGTGAGTACGGTGCAATCACTTTAAACTCAGGTGCATCTGCTGGTGACATTATTACAATCTACACCTTTACAGGTTCAGTAGTTGGTACACAAAGTGGTGTCGGTGGTGCTGGTGGTGGTCAGTTTACAGAAACAGCTCAAAACACAATTTACAATATTAACTCCAATGGTGTTATTCTAAATGGAGATAGTACCTCACGAACAACAACTTTAGAGTCAGGATATACTTTACAATTAGCAGGTAAAACTTTTGCAGAAGATGATTTAGTTTCAGGAGTAGCTGGTAAGAAAGTACAATTCCCAATCGTATCTGATGGTACTGCACAATTTACTGGTGGAGTTGGAACAGGATTTAGTTCAATAACTTCTACTGCATTAGTAGGAAATTTAACAGGTAATGTAACTGGTAATGTCACAGGTGATGTATCAGGAAGTTCAGGAACAACAAATTCTATTAGTGCTCATAGTATAAATGCACTGAGTGATGTTACATTAAACTCTCCAGCAAATGGTCAGGTACTTGTATATAATACATCAAGTAGTAAATTTGAAAATGCAAATGCAGCTGCAACTTATACAAACGAAGATGCACAGGATACTGTGGCTGCAATGATCGCAGCTGGAACTCACAGTAATATTACTGTTACTTACGATGACGCTGCGAATACAATGTCTTTTTCTGCAGCAGCTCAATATGCAGACTCAGATGCAAGAGGTGCTGTCTCAGGTGGAGATGGTCTTGCATACAATTCAACATCAGGGGTATTTGCTGTTAACACTTCCAACGGGATAGAAATCAATAGTGATTCAGTTGAACTAGATTATGAGATCGTATCTTCTGCACCTAGTGGTGTCGGTTCTACTGCAACTGGACACTTATGGTTTGTAGTATGATATGGCTGACGAAATTTATATAAACACAGGGTCGACTTTTCAACAACCCTATCAGGGTCAAGTACCAGCAAACGCTCAACAACCAGTTATCAGGAACATTGATGGAACATATCCAGCAAATGCTCAGAGTCCGTTCACTTATCAGAACAGACAACCTTTTACATATCAAGATCAGAAAAACGCTAGACAGCCTGTAATTTACGATCATCGATCTCCGTTTACATATAATAGACAAGGTCGATCTCCATTTACATATCAACATCCAGTAATTAGAGATGGACAACAACCAAACATATATCAGGTACAAAGTCCGTTCACTTATAATAGAACAGGTCAATCGCCATTTACATATCAACATCAGTCACCTAGTACATATCAGTTCCAAGCAAATAAACAACAACCGACTATTAAACAACAGTCTTACAATGATGTAAATGTAAATAGACAAACAACATATACAGTTGATGCTCGAACTCCTATACAAGAACCTCATATTGGTAATAGACAAGTTGGTGTTCAAGGGCCGTACATAGGTGGTAACCAACAACCCCATTCCCACTACGAACCTGAATTGAATTCGTGGTTGAATTTTAGAGTTCCTCAGTCTACTCAAGCTCAAGGGCCGTATATAACACCACAAACATATGGGTTTCAAGCAAATGCAGTTAATGTGCAGACCAGTCGACAACAACCAGTAAGTTCACAGAGTCCATTTACATTTTCAGGTCAATCACATGAGACTGTATGGAACCAACAGATTGGTGAACCGATTCCTTACAGGGTTCCAGTAATCAATCAACCAGCAAGACAGCCTGTTAGTTCACGAAGTCCATATAGACAACCTAGTATTACATTGACCAATGTTGGTAATGCAAGACAACCTTATAGACAACCCGTACAACAACCATCTATCTATCAACATATTAGACAGGTTGCTTACGATCATAGATCACCGTTTACATATCCTAGGACAGATGTGAATGCACAACAACCTAATATAAGGGATGCACAACAACCATATCCTTACATTGCAAACGCACAGGAGAGTAATGAGAGGAATGCAAGGAGTCCTTTCACTTACGATCATAGACAACCTAGTAATATACAACAAGCATATCCTTACATTGCAAACGCACAAGAACCTAACATTAGGGATAAACAAAGTCCATTCACTTATGCACATCCAGTGAATGCACAATCTCCATATATTGCAGATGCAAGATCACCTAGTACATATCAGGAATCTTATACTTACACCTACGATCATAGATCACCTTTCACATATCAGGTGAATTATTCAACTACAAGACCCATCGGGCCTCTTGCAAAAGTTAAAGGTGTCTTTATAAACGATGGTGGTACAGTTAAAAAAGCACAGACTGTTCATGTGAATGATAGTGGAACTGCAGAAAAAATACATGATGCAGTGCCTAATGCACAGTTCTTAAAAGGATAAATAGTAATATGGCAATCATAGCAAATTTATACATCGATCAAGGAACAGACTATGCAATCACTGTAGATTGTACGGATACAGCTGGGGAGATACTAAACCTAACTGGATACACTGCAGCTGCACAAATGAGAAAAACATACGGTTCTTCTACAGTCAGTGCAACATTTGCTACATCTATTAATGCAAGTGCTGGACAGGTAACTTTATCACTAAACGATACTCAAACTACAGGTTTAGAGAGTGGTAGATATGTATATGACCTAAATATCACAAAGACTTCGTCATCAGAGACAACCCGAGTTGTTGAAGGACAAGCAATACTTACACCAGGCGTAACGAGGTAATCATGGCAAACATTAAGGCAAGAGTTCTACAAGGAAATTCAATCAGAGCAAAACAGGTTGCAATTGGTAACTCTTCTACAGTGCAAGCTGATATTTCTGCAAAGTCAATCAATGAACTCTCAGATGTAAACGCATCAGAAACAGACAACGGGGTTCTTCAATACAACGCTTCTACAGACAAGTGGGAAACCACTAATGTTTTAGACGGCGGAACATTCTAATCGTATAAATACTTATACCAATCAAGGTGACATTCAGTGAGTCACGACCCACATAGTGAGTGGACTGATTAATGATGTATCTTTCTCGGACAGTGAAGAGAATAAAAGCTTTTAATTAAACAATATAATATTCCTAGGAGGAATACAAAATGTCAACAGTAATTCAGATTAAACGAAGTACAGGACTGTCGGCTCCAACTGTTAGTAATCTTGCAGAAGGGGAATTGGCATATGTACAGGATAGGTCTAATTCGGGTGCTGGTGCAAAACTTTACATCGAGTCAGTAGATTCAGATAACTCTACTGCCCTGATTCACGCAATCGGTGGTAAGTATTATACTGATATACTTGCTGGTTCGACTGCAACTCCTGCCGATTTTAAAGTCGGTAATGGGTCTTCTACAGGTGGTTCATTACAACTTATGGAAGACACTGATAATGGTTCAAACTATGTAGCTTTGAAAGCACCAAACGCGGTGACTTCAAATGTAACATGGACAATGCCAGGCTCAGACGGAAGTGCAAACCAAGTTTTAGCAACAGACGGAAGTGGAACCCTATCATTTACTTCAACAACATCGACTCTTGCTGGTGCAACAGATACAAATATTTCTGGCCCAAGTTCAGGACAAGTTCTTGTCTATGACGGTTCGGATTCATTTGATAATGTTAGTATCTCAGGAGACGCAACTCTCGCATCTAACGGTGCATTAACTATTGCAAATGACGCAGTAGAACAAGCAATGATTGCAGATGACGCGGTTGGTGCAGACCAACTAGCTGCAAGTGCAGTTGTTATTGGTTCGATTGCAGCTGCAACTCTAGTAATAGAGTCAGAAGGTATTGGGTCTAACGACAACGATACAACAATCGCAACTTCAGCTGCAATTAAAGATTATGTCGATACACAGGTAACTGCCCAAGACCTTGATTTCCAAGGTGACACAGGTGGTGCATTGTCAATCGATTTAGACTCAGAAACCCTTTCAATCGTTGGTACTGCTAACGAAATTGAGACAGCAGGTTCAGGTAATACAATCACAGTCGGTTTACCCGATAATGTGACTATTGCTGGTAACTTAACAGTAAGTGGTACAACTACTACAGTTAACTCTACTACTGTTTCTATTGCTGACCCAGTATTTGAAATCGGTGATGACAGTTCAGATGATAACCTAGACCGTGGTATTAAATTTAAATACAACAGTTCAGGTGCCAAAGTTGGTTTCTTCGGTTTCGATGATTCAACTGGTAAATTCATTGCTGTAGGAGCTGCAACAGATAGTTCTTCAACATTCTCAGGAACAGCATTAAGTGCTGTGTTCGGTGGATTAGAAGCAACTGGTCTTGCTCTTTCAGGGTCTATAACCTCAGTAGACGGGTCTGCTCCAACAGCAGGTCAGGTGTTAATTGGTCACGGTACTAACGGTGACTTTGCAGCTGGAACCCTAACTGCTGGTGAAGGTATCGATGTGACTAATGCAGATGGAAGTATCACAATAGCTGGAGAAGATGCAACTACCTCGAATAAAGGTATTGCAAGTTTTGCTTCTGCAAACTTCACAGTTTCAAGTGGTGCAGTCACAATCACTGCTATAGATGGTGGTACATTTTAATTAATCATCTTTAGGAGGAGATACCGATGGCAACAGAGATTAAATTTAAACGAAGTTCGACTCAGAACGATCTTCCCGTAGTCAGTGATCTTGCCCTAGGCGAGATTGCAATTAATACCTATCATGGTCGTGTTTACACGGAGAAAAATGATGGGTCGGCTGCAATTGTGGAAGTCGGTTCAGTCCCAGCTTCTCTAACAATCAATGATGCAATCACATTTCCTACAAGTGATGGTTCAGCAAATCAAGCCCTAGTCACAAATGGTTCGGGAACTTTATCGTTCTCAACCGTTGGTGGTACAGGACTATCAAGTTTTACATACACAATATCAGGTAATACAACTGCTATTACTGGTAATGACGATGACTCAAACTCTTTATCCTACACAGCAGGTTCAGAGCAAGTTTATCTAAATGGTGTAAAACTGATTGATGGTGGAACGGACTATACAACCACTAACTCCACAACTATCACTTTGGCTGCAAATGCGATAAGTGGTGATGTCGTACAAGTTCTTGCATATACAAGTGCAGACTTGGTACAAGGATACTACACGGCATCGGCATTAACTGCTACAACGGCTGATCAAGTGCTTTCATCTAACGGGATTGCAAATAAAGCAATCAAGTATGTGATATGTGCAACTCATGCTTCTGCAGGCACTCACGCTGCAGAGGTTTTATTAATCAACAATGGTTCAAATTCATATTTCGTTCAATACGGTGATGTGTTTTCGAACAGTTCGTTGTTCACTTTAGATAGTGATATTGACTCAGGTAATATGAGACTTCTCGTAACACCAGCCAATACAAACACAACGATAGATACATTCCAAATTAGACATTCATAGGAGGATGAGTAATGGCTATAAGTAAATCATTCAAACTTGCAGAACTCATTCGTCATATTGAATATGATTCTACGGATGATGTAATCAAAACAAGTAAAGCAACTCAAGATAAACATAAAAAGAGGGATTCTACAAGTAAATCCTCTACCGATGTATTCAATCTTGATACCTTTGCTCATGCAGACTTTAGAGCTGCAAGATACATCGTTGCAATGTCTAAAGGAACAGATTTCCATTCAACGGAAATTATGTTGATTCATGACGGAACCACAGTATCATTAACTCAATATGGAGTATTGCAAGATGCAACACTTGCGTCATTTGATGCAGACATCAATGGTGACAATGTTAGACTTAGGTGTACACCAGCTTCGGCAACTACGACTACAATCAAGTATGACCGTACACTGGTAGAAGCGTAAGAGAACTTCAAACCAAATTAAATGGGGCTTCGGCCCCATTTTCTTTTACGGGTAAGGCTCTCTATCTCATAAATAATCCTATACATTCTAAACAATTCAATTTAGGACACGGAGAAACATGGCAGATACAAAAAATTTCAGAGTAGAGTATGGAATTAACAGTGGTTCTAGTGAGGTGATAAATTCAAGTGGGAAAGTTGTAGCATCTGCTCTATCAGCAGTCGATTCAGACGATATAACAGAAGGTTCGTCTAATACATTTTTTACTACAACCCGTGTGAATAACCACCTAGCAGATTCCGGCTCGGCAAAGACAATTAATAATGCTACAATAGATGGAGGAACATTCTAGTGGCTGCACAGAATTTTAAAATCAAGAACGGTTTAACGGTAGGTACTACTGAGGTAATCGATAGTTCAGGTGACTTAACAAATGCAGCTTTCGGAACTGCAGCTAAAGAAGCAATTGACGATCAAGTAAATACTCTAATGACCGCAGGTTCGGGAATCTCATTATCATATGACGATTCAGCAGGAACATTAACAGTAACAAGAGATGCAGAAACAGGAGACATCGAAGGAGTTGTTGCTGGTACAAACTTAAGTGGTGGTGGTACATCGGGTACAGTCACATTAAATGTAGAACAAGAATTAACAAACTCAACTGCACCATTTTACCATAAGATCGCTGTAACAGTAGTCAGTGATAGTGGTAACAAATATGCAATGGATGGAAATACATCAGGTGGTGTTGCAGTTAGATTGATGCCTAATATAGTTTATAGGTTCGATCAATCAGACAGTTCAAACGCAAACCATCCATTAAGATTTTCAGAAACCTCAGATGGAACCCACAACAGTGGTGCAGAAATATCTGATGGTTATCTAATATACAACAAAGTCGGAACACCAGGCTCGGCGGGTGCATACACAGAAGTTGCATTTGACCAAGAAAGTAACGACACATTATACACATACTGTTCTGCTCATAGTGGTATGGGACAGACAGTCACATTAGGATATGCTGGTGACATTACAGGTGTTACTGCTGGAGACGGTCTCTCAGGTGGTGGTGCAACTGGAGCGGTATCACTTGCATTAGATTTAAGTGAACTAACAGCTGCAGTGGTAGACCCTGCGACAGATAGTATTGCAATTATCGATGCTGGAGATGGTTCATCTAAGAAAGAAGCAATCGCAGACCTTGCAACGATGCAAGCTGGAGACGGACTAAGTGCATCAAGTGGTGCATTTGCAGTAAATGTAGATGACAGTTCAATAGAAACAAGTTCAGATTCACTACAAGTCAAAGCTGGTGGTGTTACAAATGCAATGTTAGCAGGTTCAATTGCAAACGCAAAACTTGCAAATTCAGCAATCACAATTGCTGGAAGTTCTACTTCATTAGGTGGAACAGTTCTTGCAGACACCGATGCATTAACAGAAGGTTCTTCAAACTTATATCTAACAAACGAAAGAATTGATGACAGAGTTGCAACTCTTATAGTTGGTGGTTCAAATATCACATCAACTTATGATGATGCAGCGGGTACATTAACACTTGCTGGTTCGGCTGCATATGCAGACTCAGATGCAAGAGGTGCTATATCGGTAACCGATTCAGGTGGAGATGGTTCACTTGCATACAATAACTCTACAGGTGTTATCACATATACAGGCCCAAGTGCATCAGAAGTAAGAGCTCATATAACTGCTGGAACTGGTATTGGAATCAGTTCAGGTGAAGTAAGTATCGGGCAAGCAGTTGCAACATCAAGTAATGTTCAATTTGCAAACTTAACACTTTCAGGTGACTTAACAGTAAACGGAACAACCACAACAGTAGCAACAACAAACTCAGTGATTTCAGATGCATTGATAGAACTAGGAAATGGAACATCAGGTTCACCAGCAAATGATGCTGGTCTAGTTATCGAAAGAGGAAGTTCAGACAATGTATTCATTGGTTGGGACGAAAGTGCAGATGCAATCACATTCGGTACAGGTTCATTTACAGGTGCAGATACAGGTAACTTGACAATAACACCTAGTGCAGTAAACACAGGTGCAGTGACAATTACAAACGCAACAAATAGTGGTGGTACAGCAAGGAATGTTTATCAGTCTACATCAGCTCCGACAGGTGGAGATGGTGCAGTTGGTGATTTATGGATTTTATACTCTTAATTGAGTCAGTGAGGAATTAAATGGCGTCAGGTAACCAAAAGGTTAAAACCCCTTCGGGTTGGAATGCAACTCAAGGTGCTTGGGTAAAAACAGGCAGTACAACTTGGAAGGCAGTAGATCAGATTTATATCAAGACTCCCGATGGATGGAATGATGCATCAGGACAAGAAGCAACGCAAATTCCTTACCCTTACATTGCAACTGGACAGGAACCAAACATTAGACAAACTATTGTTACATATCCTTACATTGCAAATGCTCAAGAACCAAATATAAGACAAACCATTGTTCCCTATCCTTACATTGCAAATGGTCAGGAACCTAACCAAAGATCAAGACAGATTTCTTATACCTATCAGGCACAGGCAAGACAACCAGTTGAATATCAATATGGTTCACCGTTTACATACGATCATAGAGAACCTAATACATATTCAATAAGATCACCGTTTACATACGATCATAGGTCACCGTTCACTTATAATAGAACTGGAAGAAGTCCTTTTACTTATAATAGAACTGGTAGGACACCATTTACATATCAGGCACCAGCAAGACAACCTGCGACATATCAGGCTCCTGCTCGACAACCTTTTATTGCAAATGCAAGACAACCGAATACATATCAAGCACCAGCAAGACAACCATTTATTGCAAGTGCAAGACAACCAGCAACATATCAAGCACCTGCGAGACAACCGTTCATTGCATCTGCGAGACAACCTGCGACTTATCAAGCACCAGCAAGACAACCGTTCATTGCAAGTGCAAGAAACCCGTTCACTTATCAAGCAAGAACACCAGTGTTTATACCAGGCGGTGGTGGTGGTTGCTTCAGTTCCGATATGCTTATTCTTATGGGTGATAATAGACTTATGCCTATCAGTGAAGTTCAAGCTGGAGACTTTGTATTATCATTTAACTTTGAAACTAACTTACTAGAATCTAGAGAAGTTGGTGCAATGATGGAACCAAGAGAAGATATACAACTATATAATGTTAAACTTTCAAATGGTAACCACATTGAAATATCAGGTGGTCACCCAGTATCTACATCAAGAGGATGGAGATATATTAATGAGGATGCATGGAAAGTCGAAGTTGAAGCTGGAATTGCAGACTTCGAATGTGCAGAGGGTGAATTTGAAGTGGGTGACGAACTATTCTATTTCGGAGAACAAGAAGTGGTCGTTGAAAGTATAACTAAACAAGAAGAACTACAAACTACTTACAACATTGTATTAGTAGAAGGTAATGAAAACTATTTTGTGAATGGTGTTCTAGTTCATAACGGAGAGAAGAAGTAATGGCTCAACAACCGTATCCAGCTAGTGCCCAACAACCGTTTACTTATAACGCGCAGAATCCATTTACATATCCTGCGAATTATCAGAATCCGTTCACTTATAACGCACAGAACCCGTTCACATACCCAGCAAACTATCAGAACCCGTTCACATACAATGCACAGAATCCGTTTACTTATCCAGCAAACTATCAGTCACCGTTTACGCATAATGCTCAGAATCCGTTTACTTACCCAGCAAACTATCAGAGTCCATTTACATATCCAGCAAATGCACAACAACCTTATCCGTATATTGCAAATGCACAACAACCGTATCCGTATACTGCAGTAGGACAACAACCTAATATTAGGGCTTCACAACAACCTGCGATTAAAGATAGACAATCACCGTATATTGCAGCTGCACAGGAACCAAATATTAGAGATTTACAGAGTCCGTTTACATATATGAATCAGGGTCGAGTACCTCAGACATATATTCACCAGTCTCCATTTACATATTCAAGACAAGGTGATACACAACAGTCTTATGACCATAGAAGTCCATTTACTTATCAGGTTATTGCAAATACTCAGAACAACTATGACCATAGGTCTCCGTTCACATATGCAAGACAGGGACGAACTCCTGAACCAAGATGGGATGGTGTGGTTACACAACAGTGGCCTGCGACTCCAATTACCTCTTAATTTAGACACCTAAATATTTCTATGTTAAAGACCATAGAAAACCTTGAACAAGCACGCAACTTTGAATTTAATACTCAGGGTATTGTTACCCAAGGATATCAACAAGAAGCAATACGATTAGCAAATTCATATGATTTTGCAAGACCTAATAATGAAACGAGTGTTGATTGTTGGCAAGTGATGAAGTATGCCTTTGAGTCTCAACCACCTATAAAAAAGGTTCATTGGGAACAGATAAAAGAAAGGATAAATGATAATACATTACATACATTTGGACAATTACATCACAATTCTGTACAGTATCTTAGATATGTTCAAGATGGTTGGACAGAAAAACTAAGACCCGACCATCCTATTGGTGGTGGTTCGATGGACTTTATGAATTATGATGATGAGTATCAATGGTTATCAACTGTTAGTGACCATCCTGATTGTAATCAATTAAATCCAAGAGAAGAGAATACTCTAAGTTCATGTTATTATCACGCTGCAAAAGCACACTGGTTAGTAAACAACATTCAGAAAGAAGGATTGAGACATCCTATCCAAGGACATACACATAAAAGTACAAGTGCCTCAGAATTTGGATTGACTATTCATCCAGGCTCGATCAGATGTAGAGTAATGGAGACCCTTGATGACAATGAACTATATGTTTTAGTTACTGATTTTGAAAATGTATTTGATGAAGTAGAACCTTTTACATTCGAAGAGATGATGGATATGTGGGGTGAGTTAGGTAATAACAAAGGTAATCTATCTGCAATATTCGTTGATGGTAAAATAGAATGGTCACTATCATCTACAGCTGGACTTGATTTTAGAGATGAAGTTTTTGATTTCAATAGAAAGGTAACTAAGTTAACGAAGAAAAAACCAGTTAACATATATCTTGGATACGATTCATCACATAGTGAGGTATACGATGTTGCAGAAGCTTCTATTCATCATTCTATAGAGAAATGTAAGAGTGGTGGTGTATCACATGAATTCTTTAATGACTATAAGATAGAAGTCAAGAAACTTGACATTAATGCAATTTCAGAGTATACTAGACCTTACGCAAATCAATCTACTGAGTTTACTTACAGTAGATTCCTCATTCCATATCTAGAGAACTATGAAGGATTCAGTTTCTTTATAGATGACGATTACATATGGCAATGGTCACCTACATCCTTATTCTATTTCTTAGACCCTGAACATGCAATTGCTTGTGTTCAGTATCAGTTCGATCACCATGATGAAACCAAAATGGATGGTGAGAAGAATGTATCATATCCTAAAAAACTTTGGTCAAGTATGATGATCTTTAACAATGGTCATGAGGATTGTAAAAAATTAACACCCGAAGTTGTGAATACTGCAAGTGGACAATACTTACATCAGTTTGAATGGACAGATCAGATCAGTGAAATCCCAGGCCATAAGATTGCAACAGAAGGATATGATAGTGAGTTATTAAAGACTCACCATGCAGTTCATTATACAAGAGGAGGCCCATGGATAAAAGACATGGATTATTCCAACATAAATATGTTAGAACTGTATAAACAGATGAAAAACAAGTTGCCAAAAAGCAACTAATATGTTATAATGGAGATATTATGAATTGTTTAATATACGATCAATGGGGTAATCTTTTTATAAGAAAACCTAATGGACTTGAGTGGAGACATGAAAATGTCGATAGACCTGCTTTAGGTTTTGACTTTGATGTTCTTATATACGATGATGTTGAATTTAAAATTGAAAAATTTGAAGACGGCAAAGAAATGGAAGAACAGGAAAAGCAACCCTTAACTGAAACCGATAAAGATGCCATCGAGGCATATATTGAAAATGCTGAACCCCCTAGTGGTGTCAGTCTAAACCAACAATATGTTGGGAGAATTGCAGAAGTTGTTAGAAACAATGTTATGCATCAATGTGAGAAATATGGATTCGATGATATGATCGAAGTATTGATGGCTGCAAGAGAAGGTTCTGCACATCCATATCGATCAAATGCTAGAAGAGCATTAGAATATTCAGATGCAGTAGCAAATGTTGCAGAGGGTGTATTCAGAGAGATTCAAATCACTAGAGAAGATACACTTAAACCTTTAGATGAATACATAATGCAAATACCACCTCCGTCTATTGGTGTTGGTAGAGATCAGTCTGTAGTAGGTTAACATGCCCTCATTCGACTCGATCAATGTCGAACACATTGAGTCCCCTTTTTACATCGAAGACATGCCTTTGGGTAATACTGTCTATGTTATAGATGATTATCTAGAGTCTTCACTTCATAAAGCCATGCATAGACATTTAGATCAGTGTTCATGGCAAAAGACTAATCAAGTCGATTATAGGGGCCCGAATCGAGGAGGACTTCCTAATCATTCTTTATGGGGATGTTCTTTTATAGTAGGTGAAAAACAAAATGATGGATATCTAAATGGTGCATCAGGATGTTCTAATTATTTAATTAGATGGTTTAATAGAAGACTAGAAACAGACTTTGGTTTTGCATGGGTAAGGTTTCAATATGCTGGTGCAAACTCTCAAACCCATGGTCAACATGGAACATGTCATGCAGATTGTCAGAAAGATGATGAATGGAATCTTTCCTTTCTTTATTATACAAATAGATTTTGGAATCCACACTGGGGTGGTAAGTTAAGATTCTATAGTGAAAATAGAGAAGGTGGAATCTTAGAACAAATGGATGATGTCGAAATAGGTTCCATTGATTTCAAACCAAATCGTCTCTTAATGTTTGATGGAAGAATACAACATGGTGCAGAAGCTCCATCAGAAGATGCACGATATATAGATAGAAGATCAATTGTCGTTAGAGGAGACGAGATCGAGTTATTAAATAGGGGAGATAGATATGCCTACAATTGAGTTTAGAACATATAATAAACCATCGTTTGAAATGTTCAGACCAGTTGCAGCTAAATCTATGCAACCTGAATGGTGGAAGAAACAAAAGATTCGTGTAGATCATCGTGGTCGTGTTGCACAAACAATAAGGTCTTGTCCTTCAATGCAAGACTGGTTAACAATGGGATATTATATTGTTTCAAGTGTTGATATCCCAATTAGAAATGGATTAGATTGGAACTGGCCTAGTGGAGAAAGATTCTCTACGGATGAAGAAATTCCAGTACATTCTAGATCACACCCGTCTGCTCAAATGCAAGATTCTATAGAGTATTTGGGAGACGATGGCCCAGTTAAAGATGCATTTAAAATATCATCTTACTGGAATATGAAAACCCCGCCGGGCTATTCTGTTTTATTTTTAGACCCTTTCCTGTTTCAGAATAAATACTTTGCATGTTGGCAAGGAGTGATTGATACTGATGAGTTCAATGTTAATTTGGACAATGCACACATCATATTCTATCCTAAAGTAAACCATTCATTTGTTATACCAGCTGGTACTCCACTGGTACAAGTGTTCCCATTTAAGAGGGAAGAATGGACATCAACATATTTTTTTCAAGAGCACTCAGATTGGCATAAGAATCATGGAACACATGAGAAGTCAATGCAAAAATGGCAAAGGAGTTTGGAATTGGTAGATGCAGATGGAACACCTAATGAGAAGATCAACATCGGTGGTTATAGGAATGCTAAAATTTGGAAACCAAAGAGTAGATTCTTTGATAAACCCGAAGAAGTAAACCCACCACCTGAATGTCCAATGCACAGATCAGAAGAACAGCTGGAAATGGACTTTAATGATAAACAACGAGAGTTGACAGATTTAAATTGGGACGGTTCGGAGTCAAAGAAAATAGATAGAGATTAGATTATGTCAGTTAGATTATTATTTCCAACATTACTTTTTGAGTATAACTTGTTGGAAGAAGGGTTAGTTACTCAAACATATTTGGATGAATTAAAAGCAGATATGGATGCAATGAGAATGAAAGACCCAGTGGGAAGACAGATTTCTAATGCATATACTGGTTGGCAATCGAATGATGGTTGTGAGTCTAGGCCTGCATGGGTAAAAATGATGAGAATCATTAAAGAGAAATTCAACCAAGAGATACTTCCTTTTAGTGGAGTGGATACATCAAAATTCCAAGTTAGAATGGGTAATTGTTGGGCAAATGTAAATGATAGAGGTGCATGGAATAAACCACATGGTCACAATGGATGTTGGTGGAGTGGTGCATTATATATTAATGCAGAAGGTGACGAAGGAGATTTCGTTGCAATCAATACAGACCCTAAAGTATTAAGTGACTTCCCAGCTGCACCTAGGTTTAGAGAGAATCATTGTATAAGACCTATCTCAGGAACACTTCTTTGTTTCCCTAGTGGTCTACTACATATGGTTGAACCTAATGCATCAAGTAATGATAGATACAGTGTTGCATTTAATATGAATAACGAAAGGTTAAGTGGGTCACCTCAAGAGACAGCAATTCCTATAGATGACAACTGGAATAAATTCGATATAGAAGAAGGCGAAGTAAAGAGATAATTTCCATAAATAATCGTATGGAAATAACGATATCACCTTACATCATTTGGAATCTAGTGATGACTGTAATCATAGTCCCACTAGGATTTTTGATTCGTACAGTCCTATCTGAACAAAAAAGACTAGATATTCTCGTCAATAAAACTAGGGAAGAGATCGCAAAAGACTATGCCACAAGAGAACAGATTGAGGCAGACTTCAATAGGATTATGACTTCTATTCAGAAGATAGATGAGAAACTTGACAGACTTCAGCAGAAAACTTTCTTCCAAGAATAAAAAAGGTATAAATAGTAGTATACGAAAGGAAATACTACTATTATGGCAAAACCAAACTCAAAAGCATCATTAAAAGAATATGTTAAAAGAAGACTGGGAGCTCCAGTTTTAGAAATTAATGTAGACGATGACCAGTTCGATGATAGAATTGATGAGGCATTGCAATACTTCCAAGAGTATCATTATGACGGTTCTATGCGTGTTTACTTAAAACACCAGTTAACTTCTGATAACATTGCAACTATGAGAACAGATGAGACCTTTACTGAGTCTGCAGCTGGTACTCATGACTATACAGATCAACAAGTAAAACAACAAAAGAATTATATCGTTTTACCTGAGTTTGTATTGGCAGTCAATAGAATTTTCCCGTTCACCGATAAACACAACATGAACATGTTTGATCTTAGATATCAATTAAGATTAAACGATCTATACGATCTTTCAGCTACAAATATTCTGTACTACGAAATGGTACAACAACACATCACAATGATGGATAATATTTTAGTTGGTCAAGTTCCAGTTAGATACAAACAACATATGAACAGACTATACCTCGATGGAGATATGGAATCACTGAACGCTGGTGAATTTATCATAATAGAATGTCATAGAAAAATAGACCCAACCGATTTCACAGATATATACAACGACATGTGGTTAAAAAGATATACAACTGCATTAGTGAAACACCAGTGGTCAGAGAATTTATCGAAGTTTGAGGGAATTGCATTGCCTGGCGGTGTGACTATGAATGCATCAGAAATGAAAGCACAAGCACAAGAGGAGATAACAAAGCTGGAAGAAGAGAGTAGGTTAAACTACGAACTTCCCGTCATGGATATAATGGGGTAATTGAATGCCTACGAATGTTTACTTTAATCATGCTGTAAAGACAGAACAGCACCTCTATGAGGACTTAGTCGTTGAATCATTACGATTCTACGGACACGATGTCTTATATCTACCTAGAACAATTGTAGAAGAGGATACTATTTTCACCGAGGATGTACAATCCACATTCGGTGACGCCTATTCGGTTGAAATGTATCTCGAAAATACAGAAGGGTTCGAAGGAGACGGAGACCTTGTTTCTAAGTTCGGTGTACAGATACAAGAGGAAGCAACATTCATTATATCTTTAAGAACATGGGAGAGATTCATTTCCCTAGATTCTAACCTTGCAGTATCACTAAGACCTAACGAAGGGGATTTAATTTACTTCCCACTTACAGGTTCATTATTTGAAATCAGATTCGTAGAAGACCAAGACCCATTCTTCCAGTTAGGAAAGATGTTTGTATTCAAGATGAGATGTTCATTGTTCGAATACTCAGGAGAAGATTTCGATACTGGTACAAGTGCAGACTTGGTAGAAGCAGATCAAGCTTACACAATCGAATTGACCATGACTGGTTCAGGAAACTATACTCATGGAGAGAATTTAACTACTGTAATTGATTCAGTTACACATACAGTTGGAGAGGTTGTACTATGGCAACCAAACGCAAACAAACTTACAATTAAGGATAACACTAAGACACTACAAGTTGGAGATACACTAACAGGTGCATCATCTACAACTGCAAGAGCAATTGGAAGTATCGTGGATGTTCAATCATTCCATAATCTAGCTTCTGCTCAGAATGTAGAGTTCGAAGAGAAGGATAGTTCATATCTAGACTTTAGTGAAGTGAATCCATTCGGTGAACCATAAAATGATAGAAAAAATAATAGCAGAAACGATTGGTTGTGACCAAGACGCAGTAAAAGATAAATCAAATTTTGTAAAAGATTTAGGTGCAGACTCATTAAATATTGTTGAATTGGTCATGGAAATTGAAAAAGAATTTGATATAGAAGTTCCTGATGATGATGCAGAAACATTACATACAGTTGCAGACTTGAAACAGTATATTGAGGACAACTCATAATGTTCGGAACATATTTTTATAACGAAACAATCAAGAGATCAATATCAGTCTTTGGTACATTGTTCAATAATATTGACATCAAGAAAACTAAAGCTGATGGGACTGTACTCACATCACAAAAAGTACCCATAAGTTATGGGCCTAAACAAAAGTTCCTCTTAAGGTTACAAGACGATGCAAAGGCAAGGGATGGTAGTGTTACCTCGATCTCTTTACCTCGTATTGCATTTGAAATGACTGGATTAGAATACGACCCTACAAGACAACAAAATAAATTAATCAGAACTTCTAAGACAACAGTAGAAACTGCAGATACAGGAAAGAGAGGATTCCAGTATCAACCAGCTCCATATAACATTAACTTTTCTTTATCAATACTTGCAAAGAATGTTATAGATGGTATACAGATTTTAGAACAAATACTTCCTTACTTCCAACCTGAGTATACCGTTGCAATGAAAATGGTAGACAGTATGAGTGAAGTAAGAGATGTACCAGTCATATTAACATCTACCAATATGGAAGATATGTATGAAGGTGCATTCGAAGAAAGACGAGTTATCGAATATACACTAGAATTTACTATGAAGACATACTTCTTCGGCCCAGTTTATACAGGTGAGGTTATTAAGAATGTTATCGAAAGAGATTACATTAATGATAATGTTCAAGCTGGATTTACTTCAACTGAGATACAAAACTCAGGACTGGTCAAAGAAGTGAAACACTACGAACCAGCATTCGGTGAAGTTGCTAATGCAGTATCGAACAGTTCAACAGTGTCCTTTCCAAGTGTAATAAATAGTAAGATAAGTGCAAACGATGAAGTGTTTGGTACAAATTTATCAACCAATCCTACAGTTAGTAGTGTTGCAAGTGATAAACTATCAATAGTATTGAGTAGTAATGTTACTATCGATGCTGGTACTACACTTAAGTTTGTTGGTTCAGTTGACCCGAGTGATACATTTGTGGTTGCTGAGACGGTGACTTTTTATGATGAAGGTGGTAGTTCGACTTATTCGGAAGACCTCGCTGGTGATGCATAGTTATGGCAAAAGAAATAGACGAAAAATTAGATAATCTTCTTGATATCGGTTCTGATATCAAACAAGAAACCAAGTTAGTCAAACTTCCGACAAGGGAGAAGAATATTGAAACAGACTACAAGTATGCCCGTGAGAACCTCTATGACCTCGTAGAACGCGGTCAGGATGCAATAGACGGCATACTAGAACTATCCAAAGAGACAGAACACCCTAGGGCATATGAAGTTGCTGGACAACTTATAAAGACTGTATCTGAGACTGCAGAGAAGTTAATAGATATACAGAAGAAATTAAAAGACCTAGAGAAAGAAGATAGTTCCGTAAGAACGCAACACAATCACCTTTATGTAGGTTCAACAAGTGAGTTGCAAAAGTTCTTAAAGAAGGAGTCTAAGAAAGATGTTCGAGACGATTGAAAACCCAAAATTTGCCCCTATACCAAACGATTTAACAACGGATGACCCGTTGTGGATGATCTCGTTAGCACAGATCACACGACACAATGAACATTATTGGACGGATGTTGATGATATCCATACCTATAATGCATATGAAACTATAATTAAAGACAAGGTTAAAGACAAAGTAGTTTGTGACCTAGGGAGTGGTCTAGGAGTATTACTTCACCTTGCAGAATACCATGGTGCAAAAGAATGTATTGGAATAGAATCTAATACACAAGCAGCTGTATACTCTCAGGGTATGTACCCTCACTGGAATATTATACACAACAACTTCTTTAAAATGCATGATTGGCCAGTGGCAGATATCTATCTGCATAATCTAGATCAATCAATATTAAAACCTATGATGGATAAGGCAGAACTGGTAGGTTTACATCATGATTATCAAATATTCCCAAGACCAAAGAACCTACGAGACACACCTAAAGGGGTCATAGAGTCCTCTCTAGTGCCGTTAGAAGGTGAACCTATGGATGGAATGGTAGACTTTGTTAAAACCCATCACAGGGCCTTTAAAGAGAGGTTACGACTTGGTTAAACCAGTAAATGAAGGATACTTAGGAAACACCCTCATCAAGAGAGCAGGTGTCGAGTCCCAGTATACCAAAGAAGAGTTAGAAGAATACATGAAGTGTTCTAAAGACCCTTGTCATTTTATTGAAACCTATACTCAGATCATATCTCTAGATGAGGGTATGGTTCCATTTAAACTGCGTGGATATCAAGATAAACTTATAGAACATTATAACTCAAATAGATTTAATGTAGTTCTTGCATCAAGACAGTCAGGTAAATCGATCACATCATGTGCATATCTATTATGGTTCCTATTGTTTCATCCCGAAGTAACAGTCGCGGTACTTGCAAACAAAGGTGCAATTGCAAGGGAGATGATCGCAAGAATCGTAACCATGTTAGAGTCTGTACCGTTCTTTTTACAGCCAGGCGTTAAGATTCTAAACAAAGGTTCGATAGAATTTGCAAACGATTCGAAGGTGGTTGCAGCTGCAACATCTTCAAGTTCGATTCGTGGTATGTCAATTAACTTACTATACCTCGATGAGTTTGCATTCGTTGATGATGCAGATACATTCTATACTGCAACATATCCCGTTATCACATCAGGTAAAGACTCGAAGGTTATCATTACATCTACTGCAAACGGTGTAGGTAATATGTTTCATAGAATATACGAGTCTGCAGTACACGAACAATCAGAATATAAACACTTTATCATAAACTGGTACGATGTGCCGGGCCGTGATGAAGAATGGAAGAAAGAGACCATTGCAAACACCTCAGAGGCACAGTTTGAACAAGAGTATGGTAACTCATTCTTAGGAACAGGAAACACCCTAATCAACTCAGATACCTTGTTAGGTATGATGGCATATGAACCTGAATGGAATAGGGATAGCGTAAACATATATAAAACACCAATAGAAGGACATGAGTATGTCTGTACGGTTGATGTTGCAAAAGGGAGAGGTATGGACTTCTCTACATTTACCGTCATCGATGTATCTACGAGTCCTTTTGAACAGGTTGCAACATATAGGGATAGTATGATAAGTCCCATGCTGTTTCCTGATATTATAAATAAGTATGTAAGAAATTATAATGATGCATTAGTTATAATTGAAAACAATGCTGAGGGTGGAATGGTAGCAACTCAGTTACACTATGATATTGAATATCCAAATGTGTTTGTCCAAGGACAATTGAAAGCAGAGGATATCGGTGTCACAGTTAACAAAAAAATTAAAAGAATTGGTTGCTCTACACTCAAAGAATTATTAGAGGAAAATAGATTAAAAGTTGTAGATCGTGCTACTATAACAGAATTGATGACCTTTGTCACAAAAGGAAATTCCTTTCAAGCTGACAGAGGATATCATGACGATATGGTTATGAATCTAGTGTTATTCAGTTGGTTCATCACTACTGAATATTTTTATCACCTTACGGATAAACAGGTTAAAGACTTGTTATATGCCGAACAACAAAAGATGATAGAAGACGATGTCTTACCAGCTGGGGTCTTCGGAGATGTTAAACCCGAGGAAACTACCTTTGTCGATGACGAAGGAGACCGTTGGTATAGTAAAGACATGGGTAATGAGATGAAATTGTAGTTCTTTAGAAACTATAAAGTTATAAATAAAACAGTAAACAACTTTTTACATTAACAGGAGAAAAATATGGCATTTCAAGTATCACCAGGCGTACAAGTCAAAGAAGTTGACTTGACAAATGTTGTGCCTGCAGTATCTTCTACTATTGGAGGATTCGCGGGTTCATTTAGATGGGGCCCTGTTGATGAAGTAGTATCAGTTTCAGATAGCAAAGGTTTGGTAGACCATTTCTTTACACCAGCAGACACAGACGCTGGTGCCGAGGATTTCTACTCTGCAGAGGCTTTCTTAAGATATGGTTCATCATTAAAAGTTGTTCGTGTTGCAAGTGCAACTGCCTATAACGCAAACGCAGGAGGAGACTCCGATGCTTCCATCAAAAACCTTGATGCATATCAAACAGGTTTTGAAAATGGTGGTGCAGCGGGAACCGTTGGGGCATGGACTGCAAAATATCCAGGCGCAATTGGAAACTCATTGAAAGTTTCAGTATGTGCATCTCCTGATGCATATTACAATGACAATGTAACTACTCTAGACGCTGCAGAAGCAGCTGGTCAGACAGTTATCAGTGTTACAGCAGAAACAGGTTTCAATGTTAGAGATATCGTCAGGTTTGGTACTGATACTCAAGAATATAGAGTAACAGCAACTGCAACAGGAACAATAACCGTAGAAGCCCTAAACCAACCAGCTGGAACTGGATTAGTCAACGCAGTTGACAACTCTACACAAGTTCACAGATATTGGGAGTTTTATAATCAATTTGATAAAGCTCCAGGCACATCTGCATCTGCAACAGCAGCTTCAGGTAGTGCAGACGAGATTCATGTCGTAGTTATAGACGAAGACGGAGTTATCACAGGTAAACAACACGAAGTTCTAGAAACTTACGGGTTTGTTTCATGTGCATCTGACAGTAAAGATGCATCAGGTAATTCAAATTACTACAAGACTAAAATCAACAATCAATCAGATTGGATTTGGTGGACTGGTCACAGTACATCAACTCACCCAGCTGTAAATAGCACTCATACACATGCATTATCAGGTTCTACTGCATTCGGTAGACCTTCTGCACCAATCGCATCATCTCTAGCAGATGGAGCTGACGGTGCATTACCTACACCAGCAATTAAATATGGTGGATATGTAGATAATTTCGGAGATGCAGAAACTATGGATGTTAGTTTCCTAATTACAGGTTCTACTAGAACTTCAAACGGAGACCTATTAACAGATCACAATACGATTGTTAACCAATTAATTCAAATCGCAGAAAACCGTAAAGACTGTATGGTAATTGCTTCACCTCGAAGAGCATCAGTCGTTAATGTCGCTTCTGAATCAACTCAAAGTTCAAATGTAGTAGCAGATTATGCATCAGTTACTTCAAGTTCTTATGCAGTATTAGATTCAGGTTGGGTATACCAATATGACAGATATAACGATAGATACTGTTGGGTGCCAGGCAACGGACATACATCAGGTATCATGGCAAGAGCAGACCTATTAAGAGACCCTTGGTATTCACCAGCAGGATTCTCTAGAGGTCAGTATCTAGGAATTACAAAACTTGCATTTAACCCATCGCAATCATCGAGAGATGATCTATATCAAGCAAGAATTAATCCAATAGTTACATTCCCAGGCCAAGGAACAGTTCTTTTCGGAGATAAAACTGCATTAAGTACACCATCTGCATTCGATAGAATCAATGTCAGAAGGTTGTTCATTGTCTTAGAGAAAGCAATTGCGGTTGCAGCTAAATCACAACTCTTTGAATTCAACGATGCATTCACAAGAGCACAGTTTAGAGCAGCGGTAGAACCTTTCTTAAGAGATGTTAAGAACAGAAGGGGTCTAACAGACTTCACAGTATTATGTGATGAAACAAACAACACTGATACAGTTATAGATAGAAACGAATTTGTATGTTCTATCTTTGTGAAACCTGCTAGAAGTATTAACTTTATCACTCTTAACTTCGTGGCTGCAAGGTCAGGGGTTGAGTTTGAAGAAATCTACGGAGCAGTTTAAGGAGTAAAGAATGGCAACAATAGACGAATTTAAAGCACAACTGATTGGTGGTGGCCCAAGACCTAACCGATTCAGAGTCTTCATTCCTAGAAGTGGAAATAGGATTGAGTTCCTATGTAAAGCTGCTGCAATACCTGCTGCTACCCTAGGTGAGATTATCGTTCCTTTTAGAGGACACAATCTTAAACTTGCTGGAGACAGAACATTTGAAGATTGGTCAGTGACCATCATCAACGATGCTGAGTTTTCTGCAAGGTCAGGCTTAGAGGCATGGCAACAAGATATACAAGAACTAGACTCAGGTGTAGGTATGGCATCTAATGACTACCTATTGTCTAGGGCTTTTGTAGAACAGTTAGGAAAAGACGACGCAGTCCTTGCGAGATATGAATTCTTCAACATGTTCCCGAAAAACATTGCTCAGATCGAATTAAGTTACGAAACTGTAGATGCATTGGAGGAATACACTGTTGATTTCACATATTCTCACTGGGAAAGAGTCAAGTAATAATAGTGAAAACTACCTCCTCGCGGAGGTCTAAATAATATTATGGAATTATTCGGGTTCGAAATTACTCGTAAGAAAGACGAGTTAAGAGCAACGGAGGTAAAGAATGCAAAGTCATTCGTACCTCCAGTTGACGATGATGGCACTCCAGTCATACAACAACAGGCTGGGTACATATCAGGAGGCGCATACGGTGCCTATGTTGATATGGAAGGTGGTATCAAGAATGAGGCAGAACTCATTCGTAGATACCGTGAGACATCATTAGTACCTGAATGTGATTCGGCAATAGAAGATATTGTCAATGAGTGTATCACATCTGATATAACAGATAGGATTGTAGCACTCGATCTCAGAGATGTTAAACTCTCTGACGGCATCAAGAACAAGATGCAAGACGAGTTTGGTCACATCTTATCCTTAATGAAGTTCAATCAGAACTCTCATGAAATATTCAGAAAGTGGTATGTTGATGGAAGAATTTACTTCCATAAGGTCGTAGACAGCAAAAGACCTAAGTTAGGTGTTGTCGACTTAAGGAACATTGACCCACTTAAAATTAAGAAGGTCAGGAATGTTGAGAAGGAAAAAGACCCTAAGACTAAAGTCGAAAGGGTTTCAAAGATCGAAGAATTTTACATGTTTAATGATAAAGGATTCGATAAGTCTTCATCAACAGATGGTAATGTTGTAAGAATTGCCCCTGAGGCAGTTACATATACTACCAGTGGATTATTAGATTACAGTAGAAATGTTGTAATCGGATATCTTCACAAAGCATTGAAGACTGCAAATCAGTTAGCAATGATGGAGGATGCCCTTGTTATCTACAGGATTTCAAGAGCTCCCGAAAGAAGGATATTCTACATTGATGTAGGTAACCTTCCAAAGGCAAAGGCAGAACAATACCTTGCCGATGTTATGCACAAATATAGAAATAAATTAGTGTATAACGCAGAGACAGGTGAGATCAAGGATGATCGTAAACACATGTCGATGTTAGAAGACTTTTGGTTACCTAGAAGAGAAGGTGGTAGAGGAACAGAGATAACTACACTTCCAGGCGGTCAAAACCTTGCAGACATAGACGATATAGAATACTTCAAGAAGAAGTTATATCAGTCACTAAATGTGCCTGCAACGAGATTAGAAGCAGACAATGGATTTAACATGGGTCGTGCATCAGAAATCTCAAGAGACGAACTTAAATTTAATAAGTTCACAAACAGACTTCAAAAGAAGTTTGGAAGAGTTTTTACAGATATTCTTAAGACTCATTTAGTTCTTAAGGAGATCGTAACTGGAGAAGAATTTGACAAGGTTAAAGACTTCATTCAGTATGAATTTGCAACTGACAACCACTTTACAGAGTTGAAGGAAGCAGAGATTCTAAGGGAGAGATTAGATACCCTTGGAACTATTTCTGATTATGTTGGTAAATACTATTCTAACGAATACATTAGAAAGTATGTACTAAGACAAACAGAAGAGGACATCAAAATCATCGATGCTCAGATAAAAGATGAGGGTGCTGATGAGGAAGGTGGAGAAGATGATGATGGATTTGGAGGATTTTAACCATGAGTGATGCAAGAAAGATTGTTGACGAAATAGAAGCAGGTAAACTTGAACAAGCCAAACAAAGTGTATTTGATGGTATCAAGAACAAAGCTGCAGAAACAGTTGACATGAAAAGAGTTGAAAAGTCAGTGAACTGGATGGGTGATAACTCAGAAGGTGAAGTAGAGAAGTGAAAACATTCTCCGATGTAGCTCAGGAACTTCACGAGGCAAAGTTTAATTGTCCCGAAGGTCATGAGGTCATCAAAAGGGAAAAGCTAATATTCGGTGAAGAAACTATAAATATAATATACACCGAATGTGAAGAAGGAATAACTGTATTTCTAAACGGACAAGATATACAAGAAACTTTTTCAGATGAGGAGTCCCTAAAAATTGGTATGCAGTCAGTGAAGAAAATGTTAAAAGACATGTCCGAAGAAGGTATATCAATAGAGGAATTAGTAAATGAAATTAATATCGGAATTTAACGACTACAGTGTAAGCCCCGTAATAGTAGAGGGTAAAGAAGATGGTAAGAAAGATTACTTCATCGAAGGTATCTTTATGCAATCCGAAATTAAAAATCGTAACGGTAGGATATACCCTAAAGAAGTTATACAGAAAGAAGTAAAAAGGTATAACAAAGAATTCGTAGAACAAGATCGTGCATTCGGTGAGTTAGGACACCCCGAAGGGCCAACGATTAATTTAGACAAAGTGTCTCACATGATTACCAAACTAGAAGAAGACGGTAACAATTTCGTGGGACGAGCAAAGATTTTATCAACACCAAACGGACAGATAGTTAAAAACTTGATTGATGATGGTGCAAAGCTAGGTGTTTCTTCAAGGGGACTAGGTTCACTAGAATCCAAAGGAAACGCACAGTATGTTAAAGACGATTTTCAACTTGCAACAGCAGGTGATATCGTAGCAGACCCTTCTGCTCCTGAAGCATTTGTAAATGGTATAATGGAAGGAACAGAGTGGGTATATGAGAGTGGTATCTTGAAAGCAAGAGATATAGAAGAAATGCAGTCGGAAATGAGGACTGCTAGACTAAATCAACTTGAAGAAACCAAATTGAAACTATGGAAAAGGTTCGTTGGGAACCTATAACATATAAATAAAAAAGTAATCTTTAAACAGGAGAAATTTATGTCAGATTTAGAAAACCAAGTAGAGAACACCTCTGAGGTTTCTTCTATCGTGGAAGAACCTACAAAAGGTGCCGAAAAAGGTGACAAATCTGCTCACAAGCAAGGTTCCAGCTCTGAGGAAAAAATAGAATCAGGAAAAGCTGAAGTCGTCAAACCCGAAGAAAATCCTGTTGACAAGGCTGTTGCAGCTGCAAAGAAAGCAGCGGATGGTACTAAACCAGTATCAGACGATGTGAATAAAGGTGCAGAAAAAGGTGACAGCAAAGCAGAAAAAATTAAAGAAGATGAAGATTCCACAGAAGAGGCTATCGTTGAAAAGGGTGCGTCTAAAATGGAACTTATCAAGGCTGCAGTCGACAGTATGAAAGGTCTGAACAAAGAAGAGTTGAACAAAATGTTCGCTTCATTGTCAGAAGACGAGGTCGATGAATCCTTGACTAAAGCAGAAGTTGCTAGAAATATTGTAGAAGCGTTAAAGGCGTTATCTTTAGAAGAAGTCGCAAAACTCGTTAAAGAAATGGGTTATGAGGACGAAGAAGAAGATGAAGATGATGACGAGGACGAGGATAATGACGAGAAAGAAGAATCCGTCAAAGAATCAGCTGCAGTAGAATCTTCATTAGTCGAGATAGAAATAGATGACGACCTATCAAAAATCTCAGAATCGCTTGAACTATCAGAAGAAAATGCTGAGAAAGCAAGAACTATCTTTAAGGCTGCAATCAACTCAAAAGTTGAAGAAGCAAAAGCAGAACTTGAAGAGCATTATCAAACAGAATTAAAATCCCAAGTAGAAACTGTTAAGGAAGAATTAACTTCTTCTGTAGACAAGTATCTAACATATTGTGCTGAAGAGTGGACGAAAGAAAACGAACTTGCAATAGAAAGGGGTTTGAGATCAGAAATGACTGAAAACTTCATCGCAGGACTTAAGACATTGTTCGTAGAACATTATGTCGAAGTACCCGAAGATAAGTACGATGTTATGGACGAACTCGCAAATCGTCTTGATGAGATGGAAGCAAAACTTGATTCAGAAGTATCCAAGAATATGGAAATTTCAGAAGAGTTAGGCAGTCTTAAAAGACAAAATGTTGTGACAAAGGCATGTGAAGACTTGTCTGAATCACAAACAGAGAAAATGGTTTCATTATCAAACGGTGTAGACTTCACAGACGAAGCAGATTTCGAAGAGAAAGTTGCAGAAATCAAAGAAGCATACTTCGGTGTAGATAGTGAAAACATTGCTGAAGAAACAATCAGTGAAGAAGGAACAGGAGATTTCGAAGTTGAAAAAGCAGAGAAAGTTCTAGACCCTTCAATCGCTAGATATTCAGAGGCATTAACTAAACTAAAACCATTAGGTTAATTTAAGGGGTATAAACTCATGTTTTTATCAGAAAACTTACAAGAGAAGTGGGAGCCAATTCTAGAGCACTCCGATCTACCAAAGATCGAAGACAACTACAAGAAAGCTGTCACTGCAGTAATACTCGAAAACCAAGAGAAAGCACTAAACGAAGATAGAGCTGCTCTTGAGGAAGCTGCACCTTTAAACTCTACTGGTAGCGGAATCTCCAACTGGGATCCAATTTTGATCTCATTAGTGAGACGAGCTATGCCAAATCTCGTTGCATACGACATTTGCGGTGTTCAACCAATGACAGGCCCTACAGGTCTTATCTTTGCTATGAAAGCAAGATACAATGACTACCCAACTGAAACTAGACTCAACAATAGTGAAGCACTATTCGGTGAAGCTAGATCAGACTACTCAGGTAGTGCAGACCCTACAGCAGGCCCAGTGGGTTCAGACCCAATCGGTGACCCATTCGATACTTCTTCACCTTCTTATGCATCAACTACTGGTGCTGGAATGGCAACTGCATCTGCAGAAAGCCTAGGTGATGCAGCGGGTAACCATTTTGCACAGATGTCTTTCACAATTGAGAAAGCAACTGTTACTGCAAAGTCAAGAGCACTCAAAGCAGAGTACACTTTAGAATTAGCACAAGACCTCAAAGCAATCCACGGTCTTGATGCAGAATCAGAACTTGCAAATATTTTGTCAAGTGAGATTCTTGCTGAAATCAACAGAGAAGTTGTCAGAAATGTCAACCTTCAAGCCAAAACTGGTGCAGCTGACACAGCTAGTGCTGGTACATTCAACTTAGATGTTGATGCAAACGGTAGATGGTCTGTTGAGAAATTCAAAGGTCTATTGTTCCAAATCGAAAGAGAAGCAAACACAATAGCACAAGAAACAAGAAGAGGAAAAGGTAACTTTATCCTTTGTTCTAGTGATGTTGCATCTGCTCTTTCAATGGCTGGTGTATTGGATTACACACCTGCGTTAAACACTGACATCAATGTTGATGATACTGGTAATACTTTTGCTGGTGTTCTTAACGGAAGAGTTAAAGTGTACATCGACCCATATGCTGGTGTTGATTACATGACTGTCGGTTACAGAGGGTCTAACCCTTATGACGCTGGTATGTTCTATTGCCCATATGTTCCACTTCAAATGGTGAGAGCAGTTGGCGAGAATACTTTCCAACCAAAAATCGGATTCAAAACTAGATACGGAATGGTATCTAACCCATTCGTAGGTTCTACACCTTCTGATGGTCTTGCATCTGCTGGAACAAACTTCTACTACAGAAAAATGGCAGTGTCCAACATTCTGTAAACGAATTTCGTTTCGATTAAAAAGGTCTCTTCGGAGACCTTTTTTTTAGCACTAAATATAAGGTCATTACACACATACACACAGGAGGTAAAAAATGGCAAATCAACAAAAATCAGGGTTCGAAATCCGAGCCGAACTACTATCACAAGCACAATGTCTCTTAGAAGGAAACATCTACAGAAACAATGACGCTGTTGCAACTCACAATGACAACTTCCCAAACGATAGAAAACCATTAGGTGACCAATTCGTTTCTACGGAAAGTGTTATTGCAACTGCAAGACAACTTAATGAGTTTGTGAACGAGAAGTAACATTTTTGGGGAACTTCGGTTCCCCAATTCAATAAATAGTAATATGAAAGAATTTGATAAAAAAATAACAATCAGTGAAGGCCCATTTGAGAGAATTGCATTTCCAAGTGGTGTTGAAACACACGATGTATTAAGTCGTAAAATTACCACATCCTATATCCAAGACGGTTATCTTTGTGAACAAACTGTACTAAGAGAATATAGACCTGATGGTGACTACCACGATCAATCCACATCCAAGAGGATAATTAAAGTTAATGGCTGACCCAATAATCAATAAGTCTCTTTTAGGTAAGAATAATTTTAGACTTCTTATCGACAAAGTACCTACTGTAGAGTTCTTTGTGAAGACTGTAAACATCCCAGGCGTGCAATTCACTGAAACTGTTGCACCTGCTGGAATCGGTTTAGATGCATTCTTCCCAGGCGATAAGGTTTCTTTCGATACTCTCAGTATCGGTTTCTTAGTAGATGAAGACCTAGGAAACTTTAAAGAGATATTTGATTGGATGGATTCTATTGTTCCAGTATCAGACCCAAATGCATATGCAGCTTATGTTCAGTCAGTCAAGACTGCAACTGGTACTTCATCTGCAATTGATAATGATATGAATCAATACTCAGACATAACTCTTATTACAAACACTAATAAAAACATACCTAATAAATTCTTTAGGTTCCATGATGCATTCCCTATATCACTAAGTGGGATTGAGATGGAATCAGGGGCAGACGGTGAACCCGTAATTGCAACTGTAGAATTTAGGTTCACATACTACGAAATAAAATCCACTTCCTAAAGTACCATAAATATGGTATAATAGGTATATTATGACTCTCGATGAATTAAAAGCAGAGTGGAAAAAGGATTGTGAAATTGATGATATCGAACTAGATAAATCATCATTAGAAGTTCCTAGACTCCACGCAAAATACTCAGACCTCTTAACTGATGCAGTAATCAGGCATAAGAACATCCAACTTAAATACTCCATGCTATTGAAAGATAAATGGTTGTGGTTTAATGGTAAGATGGATGAAGGTCGTATCAAAGAATTAGGATGGGATGATGACCCATTTGACGGTCTAAAGATCATGAAGAATGATATGCAAATATTCTTCAATGCAGATCAAGACTTACAAAAGTTAAACGCACAAACTGAGTATGCACAGATAACAATTGATTTCTTAAAAAGATGTATGGAAAACATTACATGGAGACATCAAACTATCAAGAATACAATCGACTGGCGTAAGTTCATGGCGGGTTCATAATGGATTGGTATATGTTAATGAACTTTGCAGTAGTGATATTAATTTCATATTGGATAGGCCGTTGGGATGGTAAGAGGAAGTCATAATGGTTTATAATAATTACTGTTGTGTTCTATCTGAATTTCTTAATCCTACTGAGGTAGAATACCTTCACGGATATGCAAGGAGTCTTCCTATACAGGAAGGTAGACTTGGATTTGATGGTAAAGATTCTGATTCTCAGAAAGCAAGAGAAGGTAATTCAGGTAATGTAGATAATAGTGTTAGACAATCTACTAACAAGTGGATATATCATGATGACCCTAAATTCTCAGTAGATTTAAAACAAAAGATATTTGATGGTATGATGCAAGCTAATCAAATGAGTGGATGGAACTACGAGGTCGATCATATGGAAAACTGGCAGTACACTGTATATGACCATCAACCTGATAGACCTACTGGAGATTTCTATACATGGCATACTGATTGTGGTTCTGAACCATATTCATGGGGTAAAATAAGAAAACTATCTGCATCAATTCAATTATCAGCTCCTGATGAATATGAGGGTGGTCATTTTCAATGGATAGAAACAACAAAAGTATTTGACAATCTCAAAAAACGAGAAGATGTAATCAGACAAGATGAATTAATTTGCTCTGCACCTATGAGTGGTAGAGAGTTAGGTTCACTACTTGTATTTCCTTCTTGGTTACATCACCAAGTCACACCCGTGACAAGAGGAACTAGGAAGTCCTTAGTAGTATGGAATACAGGATGGCCTCTGAAATAACCCTCAAGAAGGTCGATGAGGTCTTCATGCAAGTTCAATGTGACGATGGTCTCTCTAGAGACTTGTTCGATTTCTTTTCGTTCACCGTTCCAAATGCAAAGTTCATGCCCTCAGTTAAGAATAGATACTGGGATGGTAAGGTTCGTCTGTTCTCAATCAAAACAAATAAAATTTATATTGGATTACTTCCATATGTAGATGAGTTCTGTAGAGAAAGAGGATATGATATTGTAGGTATAAACGATATCATAGGAGAGAAAGAAAGACAGCCTGATGAGAACTTCATACAAGAACTAGGATTACCTTTTGAACCTAGAGACTATCAAATGGATGCATTCAGAACTGCAGTCCAATATGGTAGACAACTTTTACTTTCACCAACTGCAAGTGGTAAATCATTAATCATTTATTTACTTGCACGATACTATAACAAAAAAACGATCATCATTGTTCCTACAACTTCACTTGTAGAACAGATGGCAAAGGATTTTAAAGACTATGGATACGATAAAGAGATATGCAAAATATATGGTGGTCAGCCTGTATTCGATTCTGACATTACGATATCAACATGGCAGAGTTTTAGTAAAGCACCTAAAGATGTCATGCAATCATTCGAAGTCGTATTCGGAGACGAAGCCCACCTCTTCAAAGCAAATGTCCTCAAAGGAATCCTCGAAAAAATGAAAAAGACTGCAATCCGTTTTGGAACTACTGGAACACTAGATGGTTCTGAATGTCATAGATTGCAATTAGAAGGAATGTTCGGCCCAGTCAAAAAGGTCATAAGCACAAAAGAGTTAATGGATGAAGGAACAATTGCAAATTTAAATATCGATTGTGTCATACTTCGTCATACCAAACAAAAGAAAATGACCTACCAAGAAGAGATGGATTACCTTGTTTCTAACGATGCAAGAAACTTATTCCTTGTTAATCTTGTTAGAAGCTTGAAAGGTAATACACTGGTGTTGTTTCAATATGTAGAAAAACATGGTACAGTATTATTTGATATGATGTCTCATACGGACATGGGTGGTAACCTACATTATGTGTATGGTGGAACAGATACAGAAGATAGAGAACATGTTAGAGAGATTGTAGAGAATAATAAAGAGGATACTATTCTTGCATCATACGGAACATTCTCTACTGGAGTAAACATAAAAAGAATCGATAACATTGTCTTTGCAAGTCCATCTAAATCTAGAATACGAAATCTACAATCAATTGGTAGAGGCCTTCGTAAGGTAGATGGTAAAGATTCCATGAGACTATTCGATATTGCTGATGATCTTCAATGTGATAACTACACTCTAAATCACCTGAAAGATCGTATAAATATATACAACGAAGAGAGATTTTCATATGAAATTAAGCAGTTCGAATTAAATGACAAGCCCTAAGGATATTATCCCACAAAAATATGAAGTTCTGAAACTTAGAAGTGGTTCAGAGGTTGTAGGTATGACAAGAGATACCCATGATGGAATAGTGATTACTCTTCCTATGATCTGTAGGTTAGAGACAATCAATCCCGAAGGTAGTCATACCCTTGCAACATTCTATCCTTATGCACCATTGTCTGCAGACCCAACAGTCCAAATTCCAAATGATATGATTGCACATAGAAGTAGTCTTAATGAACAGTTCGTTCCTTTCTATGATGAAGCTTCTGCAAGATGGTTCGACATGGTTGAAAATAAATCTATTCCTCTAACAGGTAATAGAAAAGAAATTCGTAGAGCATACCTCGATAGAATAGTTAATGACCTCATGTCTGCAACTGGTGGCCCAATCACTGAAAGGGAAGAGAGGATGTTAGAAAGACTCGAAGAAGAAGAATGGGATGAGTTAGATGAAACTATGGCAGACTTCGAACATGCAATCCCACCCACCGACAAAAAGAAAATCCATTAGTCTCAAATAATTTTCACTTTATCTCAAAAAGCCTTTCCATAAGTTTAGCGAATGCATATATACTATCGAATAAATTTGAGTTATATAAGTTTATTCATGTGTATTATAATTTAATTTTAGGAAAAACCACTATGACCACAGCAGTTTTAAGAATTGCGAAGAGCATGGTGTCTGAAATCGAAAACTTGAGAAGATCAGAGATTGTATCAAAGCTAATCGATGGTGTAGAATTCATCACACTGTTAACTCTTCCAATATTGTTACCGATAGGAATAATGTACCTCGCAACTGCGGGATATTGAGGCTAGTTGTGGCATTTACAAAAATGTCACGAAAATATTTACAACAACTTCAAGAGAAGGGGGAGGTAGTCTTACTCCTCCTGATCTTCTTCGCATCGATTTGGGGCGTCTCATGAAACACTATATACTAGGTGGAATGATTAGTTTGTGCATGTTTTATATCTCGATTGGAGATATGGATAGAATGAGTCGTGCAGTCGAAAGAAGAGTAGAAGTAGTATCTTAATCCCTTATTAATATATTCCCCTGCGGTAACATAATTATTTTATCATAGATTTCTCATCTGTAAAGGTGGTTTTCGAAGAAATTTCAAATTAAATAAATACTAAAAAGCCTCTTACAATATAGAGATTTTCTAGTATAATAGACACATGACTACTAAAAAAGACCCTAAAAAAGCAGAACACTATGTTAACAACAAAGAGTTCACACTAGCAGTCTCCGAGTATAACGCATCAGTTAAACTTGCAGAATCCAACGGGGAAGTCCCCCCAAGAATGACAGAATACATTGGTGAATGTATCTATAAAATTGCTACTCGATTATCGACTAGACCTAATTTTATTAACTACACATACCGAGACGAAATGATTTGTGATGCAATTGAAAACTGTATCCAATACATCGGTAACTTCAATACAGAAAAATCAAATAATGCATTTGCATATGTAACACAAATTTGTTACTACGCATTCCTACGAAGGATACAGAAGGAGAAGAAACAGGTATTCATCAAGCAGAAGTCCATCGAGGAATCAAATGTTACTATGGATGCATACACAACTATTGATGGTGAACACGACCCTAATCTTACAAACACAAATGTAGAGTGGATGCAAGAACATATGAATCGGGTTGAGTACGAACCACGAAAATCAAAAAGAGCCAAGAAAGTAAAAAAGGAAACCAATCTAGAAAAATTCTCTAAATGACAATCAAAAGAATCCATGTAAATATGCATAAGATTCGTGCTAATAAAAAACACGGAACTAATGAACCAGTTATTACGGTCAAAGAAGGTCGTAAGAATACATATGGACATGAGGTTGAAATTCTTGGGCCGAGCAAAGTAATATATGGTGGAAATGATAAACCGATATTACCATGTGGTGCAAGAGTTGTAATTGAAACTGAATCAGAAGTGATTATAAAATGAAGATAGCAATACTTAACGACACACACGCAGGTGTCCGAGGTGATATGCAGGCTATGTCTGATTACCAAGGACGATTTTATCAGGAAGTATTTTTCCCGTATCTAATTGAAAACGATATTAAACATATCATTCATCTAGGGGATTACTTTGATCGAAGGAAGTACATCAACTTCTCGTCTCTCAAAGCAAACAGAGAACACTTCATAAAACCTATGTTAGAAGCTGGTATCAGTATGGATTTGATTATTGGTAATCATGATACTTATTATAAGAATACCAATGATGTAAATGCACCTGATCTATTACTATTTGAATCCGACAACATTAGTATAATACAAGAACCCGAAGTCAGAGAATACGATGGGTTGAATATTGCAATGAGTCCATGGATTAATAGTGATAACTACGCAGATTCCGTTGAGTTTTTAACTACATGTAATGCACCTATTTGTATGGGTCATTTTGAATTTGAGGGTGCATTAATGATGCCCGGCATGACATGTCAACATGGATTAGATCATTCATATGTAAGTCGATTCGAAAAGGTTTACAGTGGTCACTTCCATCAGAAATCAAAATTTGCAAACATTCATTACCTTGGTTCACAAATGCAATTCACTTGGTCAGACTATGGAGATAACAAATACTTCCATGTGTTTGATACATCAACAAGGGATATGCTTCCAGTTCCCAATCCAATTACTATATTCGAAAAGGTATTCTATGATGATACAAAAGAGTCATTTGAAACCATCGTTAATAAAGACTATAGTAATGTATCAGGAACATTCACAAAGGTAATTGTTGTTAACAAAGACAATCCTTATTGGTTCGATGCATTCTTAGATAAGATACATGCAGCTTCTCCATTACATTTACAAGTAGTAGATGACCATAAACATATGGACTTGATGGATGATTCTGATGTGGAGAATGTTGAAGACACATTAACTATATTAAACAAGTATGTAGAAGGTATGGAGATACAAGGTAAGAAAAAGCCTCTTACCGATTTGATGACTTCATTGTATAATGAAGCATTAGACGAACACACTTATCTATGATAATATTTAAAGAAGTACGATATAAAAATTTACTTTCATCGGGAAACAAGTTTACCAAGATACCACTTAATTCCCATCAGACTACTCTTGTACTAGGAGAGAACGGTGCTGGTAAATCAACATTATTAGATGCATTATGTTATGCATTATATGGTCGTGGGTTTCGTAACCTAAAGAAAGACCTTCTAATTAACTCAGTCAATCAAAAAGAATTATTAGTCGAACTCGATTTTACTATCGGGAGAAAAGACTACAAATTAATCCGTGGGGCAAAACCAAATAAATTTGAAATTTGGTGTAATGACATTTTGTTAAATCAAGATGCAAGTGTCAGGGATTATCAAGACCATCTAGAATCGAACATACTCAAAATGAGTTATCGTTCTTTTACTCAGGTGGCAATCCTAGGGTCGGCAAACTTTACTCCGTTCATGCAACTTCGAGCAAAGGACAGAAGGAAGTTAGTCGAAGACCTTTTGGATATCACAATATTTACAACTATGATGCAGTTGTTGAGGAAACGAAAATCTAATCATGCATTAGATATCAAGGAAAATCAACATGAGATTGCAATTCTTGAAGAAAGGATTAATGGTCTTAATAGTCAACTTGATGCGCTTCGTGAAAATCGTGATGAAAAAATATACAAATTTGAAACTACCATTAATCAAACTCAAACCAACATAGACAAACTATTAGGAGAGGTTGATGAAAAGACGAAAAATGTGGTGGAGAAAACACGACTTATCTCGGATAAAGATTCTACGGAAACTAGACTTAAACAAACAAATGACATGGAGACTCAACTCGAAAGAGCTCGAAAGAAAGCAATTGCAGACATTGAGTTCTACGAGAACAATGACAATTGTCCAACATGCAAACAGGGATTAGACCATGAACACAAGCAGAAGCACATTCAGGAAAAAAATTCGAAGGTTACAGAGATCAAGGAAGCGTTGTCAACTCTCGAAGGACAAGTCTCAGATTTACATTCCGAAATTGAAAGAATCAACGGAGTCCAGTCAGAAATAGACGAGATACAAAGAGAGATAGGTCTTTCACAAACAGAGATCGTTTCTAATCAAAAGTATATCGGTAAGTTACAGAAAGAGATCAAAGAACTTGAACAAGAGCAAGAAGGTAATACTGATGCACATGAACAAGTAGAAAAGGCAGAGGATGATTTGCACATCTTAACTAAGAAGAAACAACATCTTGCTGACCATGGTCACTATCTAGAAATTGCAACTCTACTCTTAAGAGATCAGGGTGTAAAAGAAAAGATTATCAAACAGTATGTTCCTATCATGAATAAACTAATTAACAAGTATCTTGCACAATTAGAATTCTATGTTGGGTTTGAACTGGATGAAAGTTTTGATGAAACAATCAAGTCTAGATTCAGGGATGTATTTAAATATGAGAACTTCTCTCAAGGTGAAAAGATGAGAATCGATCTTGCATTACTATTCACTTGGAGAGCTGTTGCAAGAATGAAGAACTCAGTAAATACAAACCTTCTAGTATTGGATGAAGTATTCGACAGTTCCCTCGATGCATCAGGTACAGATGAATTCATGAAGATGTTGAATACACTTACAGAGAAGACAAATGCATTTATTATATCTCACAAAGGTGATATACTATACGATAAATTCGAACATGTAGTGAGGTTTGAGAAACATAAAAACTTCTCAAGAATAGCAGAATAATATAAATAGTATTATGAAAACATTTAGGGAATTACTAGACGAAAATAACAAAGAGGAAATCTCTAAGTTATTAAAAGACTTTAAACCTGATATCAAGGGAAAGAAGGCTATCGATTATAAAATCACATACGATAGACCATCAGATGTCCCAAATGATTTCGATAAACTAAAGAAACTTTTAGATAAACATGGTATTGGTTATGCAATGAATACCTCAAAGTCTTCTAAAGGTACAATTCAGATCGAAGGAGACGATGGTAATAAACACAGAATCTTCTTTAAACCATCACAGAATGCAACCAAAGGCCCGTCAGGAGCTCAATGGGAATCAATTATTGCAGTAGGTGTAAACAAACTGAAAGGTAAGAACTGGGATGTCGGCCCTGAATGGGATGTTGCATCTAAGTTTTGGGAAGATTATGGTGGTATTGGTGAAACAATTGCAAAAGATTTTATTGCAAAATTAGGTGTAGATAAATTAGAAGGAACTGGACAAAGTTCTGCTTCTCTAAATCCAAAATGGAAAGGAACAAATACCACACCTAAAACAGACATGAAATCCAGTAAACATAATATTTCATTAAAGAAAGCTGGTGGTTCACAATTAATGTCTGCAAAGAAAGCTGAATTAATATCCACAGTAGAAGCTGCACAGGAAACCTATGGAAAAGCAAATAAGAAAGAGGTTGAAAATTTAGTCAATATCATGGAAAAGAAAATGGTTACATTGACTGAGAAAGACAGTGTGTCATCTATTGACGATATGAGAGAAAAGGAAAAACTAACACCCAAAGAAGCAGAACAGATTGCAGAAGTAGATGCAGCTCGTATAGGTGCAAAAGAAGTTGAAAATGAATTCAACAATGTGTTCTCGTCAGAAAAGTTTATGGGACATTTCTGCTTTGAAGCTGCAACTGGTAATGTAAAATTTAAAGACAACTGGCCAAGTGCAAATGTTGTATGTACATTTAATCCCGATCAAGCAAAACTGGAGAATGTATTAGTATTAGACTCACCCGAGGGTGCTGGTGTTAAACTTGCAAGAGGAAACTCTTTTTATGTTGCATTTAAATCCACTGCTGGTTCTAAACCTTATCTCTCATTTAGAAGTAAGGCAAAAAGTAAGAAAGCAATGAAATCTGTAGTTAATGAAAGAACAGATTACCCTGATATACTTCCTTCATTAAGAACAATAATGATTGAAGAATTATCTAAAGGTGGATTACTTACAGAAGAAATGCAACAGTTAGATGAGTTTGCAATGTTAAATAATCTAAAACAACAAGTAAGTGACTTCACAAATAAGGCAAAGAGTGTTATAATGAAGGTATGGAAAGGTATAATTGAGAGACTCAAGAAAGCTTTTGCAATAATCAAGAAATTAGGTGGAAAGGCATTAAGAGCTCTTGCAAGATTTTTTGGTTTTGAAATAGGTAATGTTAGACTTACTAAAACAGGTGGAATGTATCCAGTAGACACTTTAATATTTAACAAATAAATTATGTATCAATTAGTTGAAGAAGCAATGAAGGTTCTCAGAGAACCAACCACAGATTTCGATTTTGAAAATCCACCCGAAGACCCAAAAGAGATCGAGAAAAACATGGCAGAAGCCATGGAACGATTTGGTGGTCTTGGTCTATCTGCAAACCAGTTAGGTTTACCATATCGAGTGTTCGTCATGAGAACTGCAGATAGTGGTACTAGAGCATTCTTTAATCCTGAGATTACAAAGTTATCCAAAGAAACAGATTTAATGAAAGAAGGGTGCCTTTCTTTCCCCGATATATACTTAATGATAAAGAGACCTTCTGCAATTGAATTAGAATACTCAGATGCAGATGGAGAAAGACATACACTACAATTAGAAGGAATGGGTTCTAGATGTGTTCAACACGAACTAGATCATTTAAATGGAATTATATTCCTTCAAAGAGCCTCTAAGTTAAAATTGGAAAGGGCTATCAAGTCTAGACCTAAAGAGAGGAGAAAGAGATTAGATTATGAAAAAAGAATGGAAATTGCTAGACAACTCCAAAGTCTACAATCACAAAGTGATTCCGATTCTGACGAAGGAAGAGTGCCAGAACCTGATTCAATGGCACAACAGTCATAGACATTTAGAAAAAGTCGGTTCACTAATAGATTATTGGGGCATCAGAAAGATGCATATCAAGAATGAGTACATTCGTCTCTTATTCCAAAAAGTCCAAAATCACTGTATAAGTGAAATCTACAATGCAACGGGACAAGTTTTCCATACTGAAATGGCAACTATGACTCGATGGCATATTGGTGGAGTACAAGACCCACACTTGGATACACTATCTAATGATGAGGTTCGAGAAGACCCTAATATCGAAACAAAGGTTGCCTCAGGTGAGAAGTCACCATCTAGAGAATGGACAGTGATTGTATATTTAAATGATGATTACAATGGTGGTGAAACATATTTTCCACCTACAGATTATTATCCATTTGGACACCAAGTCGAACCCGAGGTAGGTAGTGGATTTCTATTCCAAGGTATCTATCATGGCCATGGAGTATTCAAAGTTCGAAGAGCTCCAAGACACACCATTGCATGTTGGTTCACAGCTGACATCGATAAAGCTATGACAGAAAGACCCGTTGAAGATTTAGAACACAACGAGATCACTATCAGACAATTCTTAGACTATCAAGTCCAAGGTGGGTTATATAATACCGAAGACCTATCTAAAGACCCTGAAAGATGGGCAGAATATAAAAGATTATCTAAAATCTCTTAATCCCTATTACTCCGTGTAGCTCAACTGGATAGAGCAACGGCCTTCTAAGCCGTAGGTTAGAGGTTCGAGTCCTCTCACGGAGGCCAAATCAAGCCTTGACAATGCCTCAAGCTTTTTCATATAATATACTATCAACTAAAGAAATGGAGGAAATATGAGTCACTTTGGAAATGATATGATTGCAGATGACATTGCACAACATGTTTCTTTACTTGACGATATAGATGTGGTAAAAGCATTGAATGACAAAAATGTCAGTAAAGTAAGCAAATTCACTGGTGATAGTGTACATGGTGCAAACATCATAGATTATGCAAGAACAATATTGATCGACCAATTATGGGACGATGCAATGAGTGCCCCGTCACCACACGGCTAATCAGGCCTTGACAATGCCTACAGCTTTTTGAGATAATATACATATGGAATCAAAAATCAGAACACAAAAAGACAACCTTGCAAAATTAATGGCAGGGGAAAACTTAACAGTTGTGCATAGGAAAACTCCTACTGCATACTTTGATCTTAAGAATAGGTTACTTTGTTGCCCTATTTTCAAAGATGATATCTCTTCTGAACTCTATGATCTATTCATGGGTCACGAAGTTGGTCATGCATTATGGACTCCATATGAAGGTGTTCACTCAGCAGTGACTAAAAACAGAACTCTTAAAGGATATCTTAATGTTGTAGAAGATGTCAGGATTGAGAAGAATATCAGAGAGAAGTATGCTGGATTGAGAAGGTCTTTCTTCACTGCATATAATGAATTGATGGAAATGGATTTCTTTGGAGTTAAAGATAGAAACCTCCAAGAACTTTCCTTGATCGACAAGATCAACCTTATCACTAAATGTGGTTCTAGAATCAACATCAAACTTTCTAAAGAAGAACAATTCTTCCTTGATTGGTCAATGAAGTGTGCATCTTGGGATGAGGTTGAAGAATGTGCCACAGCAATATATGAGTGGTCAAAAGAAAACGAGACAAGAACTGAGGAAGATGAAAAATTGATTCCTCAAATGTTTGACATCGGTGATGAAGAAGAGGGTGATGAAGATGATGAAGAATCTCAGGACGGCGAGTCTTGGGATGAAGAATCTCAGGAATCAGAAGAAACTGAGGGTGATAATCTTCCTGAGTTAGAAGATGATGAATCAAAAGGTGGTGACCAAGAATCTGAGGATGGTGAAGAGGAAGAGTCAGAAGAAGAGTCAGAAGAAGCTAAGAAAAAAGTTGGTGGTACTGGTTCTAGTGAAGATGTAAAACCCGAAGATTTCGATGATGAAGATGGTGCAAGGGAATCAATCACTGAACACAATGCACATAACAACGAAGAGCAATTTGTTTCTGAGACTAACATGATTAGAACTCAGTGTGATCTTTCAATCAAAGATTTCGACAAGTATTGTTCTGACACTCTTTACGACTACAAATTGGTTCTTGATGATTGGAGAGAGTATTACTCAAACCCTGAATCGTTTGCAGTAAAATACTACAGTGAGAAGATTGCAAAAACTCAGAAGATGGGTGTTCACACTTTCAAGAAGATCGAAAGTAAAAACAAAGCAATCGTCAATCACATGGCAAAAGAATTTGAAATGAGACAAACTGCTCTTTCATCGAAACATGCATTCAGTGGTAAGACTGGTAAGTTGGATATGAACAGACTTGCAAAGTATCAGATTGTTGATGATGTTTTCAAAAGAGTTACTTATCTTCCTGATGGGAAGAACCACGGTGTCAACATCATGATCGATTGGAGTGGTTCGATCAACAACGAAGTTCAAGACCTCCTAGAACAAGCAATGATTCTTACAATGTTCTGCAGAAAAGTTTCGATTCCTCACAGAGTCTACTTGTTCTCAGATAACATATCGAAGAAAAGAGAAGTTGATTCTGATGATAGCTACTGGAGAAACAGAGAAGGATTCTTGGTTGAGATTTTCTCTAACGAACAGAATGCAAAAGAGTACAAAGAAATGATGCAGTATGTCTGCACACTTTGGAACCACTACTTTGTTGACAATATCAGATACGGTGGTGGTAGACACTTCCATAAGAAACTTGAAGCTCACAATGACTGGTTCGAAGGTGTTGATTACTACGACCCTGACCAAGGACATTGGATTGATGTTGACCAAGTCTTATTCCCTGAACACAAATACAGATTAGGTGGTACACCACTTGATGCAACTATCGTTGCCATGAGAGGATTACTTCCTAAGTTCAACAAAGCTTACAATGTCGAGAAATCAATCTTGACTGTAATCACTGATGGTTATTCTCATTCTGCAAACATCCTTCAAATGGATGATGCTGAGAGAAAAGAACAGCAAGACCAAATGGGTGATGATGAATATGGTTACAGAGCTACGAAGGAAAGAGATATCATCGACCCAATAAACAAAAGAGTCTACAAGTTTGAAGAATCAACTAACAGATACAGAGAAAATTTCAGAATGACTCAGAACTTACTTCAATGGGTTTCTGATACTACTGGAGTTACGGTTACTGGATACTTTGTTTGTGGTAGAAAAGGTGATATGACTGACTTACTATCTTGTATCGGTCATGAATCAACTCACAACTATGACCACATAATGCAAAATGAAATGTGGAAACAAGCAAGAAATAACGGTTTGGTTCTCGAAACTGTCGGGTACAACAAATTGTTCTTGACTGCAGCGACAAACATCGGGACAGCTGGTGAAGATACTTTGGACGATGAATTGGTCGGTGCAAAGAAATCCACAATCATGTCAAGATTTAAAAAGAATCAGAAGAACAAATCAACTTCTAGATTCTTAACTAACGAATTCATAAAGGAGATAGCATAATGAATGAAATGGATGCCATTACAATGGTAGAAAAAATAGAAGTGGACGGCACCACATTTAATGTCGAGGAATATTTTGAAGTCCTAGAGAACTTACGAAGTTCAGGGAAGATCAATATGTTTGGAGCTCCAAGATGGTTGGAAAACAATTTTGGGTTAAGTAAAAATCAAGCACGATTAGTGTTTATGAAATGGTCGGAGACATACAATGCCACATCTTAAAGTAGACCCAGCATATTATGAAAGAATACCAACAACAGACTACAGTAAATTCGCTGATGCAATTAATGATGTTGGCCCTGCACCTTGCACTTTTCATAATTGTGAACGATACGATCACTGTAAGGAAAAGAAGGTTGAATGTTTTGCATTCAGAGCATGGGTTAATAATGGTGAGAAATATCTCACTCAAAAGAATGCAAAAGGTGAGGTTAAATGCTTAAACAAAATGGGGAGATTACTTGAACCAGTTAAATAATGGCCTTGACAATGCCCCTGGCTTTTTGAGATAATAGCTACATGATGAGAAATAAAGTTAATACAGGAGAGACTATGACTGATAAAACTATTTCGGTAAATGGTAAGGATTTTACCATTACACCCGATAAAAGTGAGGTACTGGATACCCTCATAAAATCGTATCCTAATCAGACTGCCTTTACTAGGGCAGAGATCAAAGAAGCACTTGATGGATATCTTCCATATTGGATTAAATCCTCAAGGTTTCCATTTAAAGAACCTAATCCCGAGGGTGGAGTTATCTTCAACCTTGAACAGGTTGTTAATGGATACAACGGTGGTTATTCTCACGGTGGTGAGACTCCAGTGGTTGTGACCCCAACGGTTGCACCAGTGGCTGCAAAAGCAGTTCCATCTAACATGCCAGTTGCAGCTGCAACTGAGTCTGTTAATCTTCTCGATGGTGATGTCAAAATCATTCCTGAGAAGATGTCAAACTATGTGCCGTTTGGTCATTTCAAGGATGTCAAGAACATCATCAAGTCTAAGATTTTCTTCCCAGTTTTCGTAACTGGTCTTTCAGGAAATGGTAAGACTTTGATGATCGAACAAACTTGTGCCCAATTGAAGAGAGAACTCTACAGGGTCAACATCACTATCGAAACTGATGAAGATGATTTGATGGGTGGTCATACTCTAGTCAATGGTAACATTGTTTTCAGAGAAGGCCCAGTGGTCAAAGCAATGAGGAAAGGAGCTGTCCTTCTTCTTGATGAAGTTGACTTGGGTTCTAACAAATTGATGTGTTTACAATCAGTTCTTGAAGGTAAAGGTTACCTAATCAAGAAAACTGGTGAGTGGGTGAGTCCTAAAGAAGGTTTCACTATCCTTGCTACTGCAAACACAAAAGGTCAAGGTTCTGAGGATGGTAAGTTCATCGGGACTCAGATCATGAACGAAGCAATGCTTGAAAGGTTTGCAATTACGATGCAACAAGAATATCCTCCAGTGAAAACTGAGAGATCGATTCTTAAAAAAGAAATGGGATTGACTGGTGAAGTTGATGATGATTTCTGTGAGAAACTTGTTGACTGGGCTGACATAATCAGGAAGACTTTCTACGAAGGTGGGATTGATGATGTCGTGACTACTAGAAGGTTGGTTCACATTGTGAATGCTTTCAGAATGTTCAAAGACAAAATGAAGTCTATTGAAATGTGCATTTCAAGATTCGATGAAGAGACTAGGAATTCAATCCTTGATCTCTACACCAAAGTGGACGATGGTGTCCACTTGGAAGAGTCTTCTGAGACATTCACGGAAGAGGTTAACTTTGAGAGTGATGAGAATGACTACTAAGAAACCAGTCAATCTATTGAAAGGGGAACAATCACAGTTCCCCGTTCAGGTTGTGCCTGGCATGAGAGTTCTCAGATATGACTATGTCAGATTAGTTGACATCAATGCAACCAATCAGAACTGGGGTAGAATCAGTGGTGTTACAACAGCTGGTAGGGATGGAATCAGGAGAATGATTCAGGATGGAACATACTTACCTCAACACTTTGAACCACCAGTGATAGATCAGGATGGTAATCTTATCGCTGGAAAGCACAGGTTCGATGCACATGACGCTGAAGGTGAAGAATACATGTGGGTTGCAGTTTGTGAATTCGATGATGATGATGCAAGAAATACATATGCAAATGATGAGAATATGAGAAACACCTTCAAGACTATGCAGACGCCTGAAGATTTCATTTTTGCACATGCACAAATTGTTAAGAGAGGAGACAAAGTAGCTAAAACTAAGAATGCAGTTAGTAATTACATCAAGAGAAATTATCCACAACTCCCTATGAATTATCCAAGTAGGTCAAAACTTGCCGAAGAGATATTGATTACAGCTGGAGTTGATTTTGTACCGATTGAAATTATGACTGATGAGAAAATCATTTCTGAGTATTATGAAGAGTATGGAATCGATATTGTCGAAGACCCTTCTTGCATTTTAAAGAAATTAACTGGTGCAAAGGATTTAAAAAGGTCAGATAGATGGGCAAGACTTATGAGAGATTTGACTGATGGTATTTCAACTGGTGTTAACTATACAGTTATCACTACATTTACTGGTGCAAACTCTGAGTCAATTCCTGAACTCAGGAAAACTTGTTTAGAGTTCTATGATGATATGATCGAGAATGCAAAGAAGTTAATCACTGGACAAGCAAGAAAGAAATTAGGAAGTGTTAGCTTTATTTTCACTAAGCAACTTCCCGAAGATGAGGTGTTCAATGAGATTAACTGAGAAGAAAGAATCTAAGTGTAAGGTAACCTATAATGGTTTGGCTGGTTGCATGAACGCTGGTCTTTGGGATTTATCCATCTATAAGAGAGATATGACTAGAATATTTTATGAAGGTGTATCAGGTCTTAGAACTGGATGGGAAAGTAAAGCTGCACAGGACATGAAGATGAATGATAAGAATTTTAAACCAACATTCGATCATGTACTTGCACCACAAACTACAGCATATTTTATTTGTGATAACTGGGATAGGTTTCAAGACTTCGAAGAATTCAGAAAGATTTATTTGATTGCATCACAGGTATGTGCTGTAACTTCATATGAAAATAATGAACTAAAGAAATGGACTGGTAAGGATTCTTCTCAGGTTCTTTGTCCTATCAATGAGAGATACGATAGATGTGGTATCAGGTTATATCATAAGAATGTTGGATGGAATGATACACATTTAGAAACACCATTTCACTATCCATTTGAAGTTCCCGAGGGTTATTTGGAATATGAAGCAAAAACCCTATTGCAAGAACAGGAGGCATAGAGTATAATGAAATCAATGTCTATAAATTACAAATATAACGAACACGAATTGATAAAACAATTCAGTGAGTATGTTGATAAGACATATGAACAACACTATTCAAAAGATAAGTTTCAGGCAACTGAGTTTATCATGGATGGTGGTCACGGAGAGGGATTCTGTATTGGAAACATTCTTAAGTATGCCCAAAGGTATGGTAAGAAGGATGGTTACAATAGAGCAGACTTATTTAAAGTCATTCACTATGGATTCCTTGCATTATATAATCACGACACACACATAATGGAGGCTGAAAGTGATGAAAATAAGTAATGATACGAGAAATGTCTTAAAAAATTTCTCAACAATTAATTCGGGAATCCGAGTTAAAGCTGGAAACAAGGTTGAAACCATTTCCAATATGAAGAATATTCTTGCAGTTGCAACGGTTGATGAATCGTTCCCTCAAGATTTTAGTATATACAACTTGCCCGAGTTCTTAGGTGCAACATCTTTGTTGTCTGACCCTGAGTTTACATTCGGTGATGCAAGTTTAACCGTTGCAGATGATAACTCAAGTCTTGCATATTTTTATGCAAGTGAAGGTATGGTTACTGCACCTGATAAAATGATTACAATGCCTGATGCAGAAATCAACATTGAAATCAGTTCTACACTTCTTTCTGAATTACAGAAAGCTGCAAGTGTTCTAGGTGTTAATGATCTTATTCTATCATCAGATGGTAATACTATCAAACTAGAAGTGACTGATAAGAAGAATCCAACTTCAAACACATTCTCAAGAATCGTGGGTGAAGGGAATGGTTCTACATTCACTATGAACTTCAAGATTGAGAATCTTAAAGTTCTCGATGGTAACTATAGAGTTGCTGTGTCTTCTAAAGGTATCTCTCACTTTGTGAATACAGATATCGATTTAGAATATTTTATTGCATTGGAGCCTGACAGTAATTACAATGCTTAACCTATATATTAGTGTAAGTATTGTGCCAGTCTCTGCAATGCATACGGGAGTTATCCAATCTCATCAATCTTCAAGGGTGGATAGCACTGTTAATTCGGAGGGGTTTTAACATCCATGAATCAAGAATATCTATTCGTAGAAAAGTATCGACCTCAAACAATTGAGGATACGATACTTCCTGCGTCCCTAAAACAAACATTTCAAGACTTCGTCAAACAAGGTGAGATACCTAACCTTATGTTATGTGGTTCTGCTGGTGTTGGTAAAACAACCGTTGCAAAAGCACTCTGTAATGAGTTAGGTGCAGACTTTATCGTAATCAATGGTTCCGATGAAGGGAGACTTATAGACACTCTTAGAACGAAGATTAAAAACTTTGCATCCACGGTATCATTATCGGATGCACCCAAGGTTGTGATACTGGACGAGGCAGATTATATTTCTGCAGATTCAGTTCAACCAGCTTTGAGAAACTTCATCGAGGAGTTCTCAAGTAACTGTAGATTCATATTCACTTGTAATTACAAGAATAGAATCATACCACCATTACATTCAAGAACAACGGTGATCGATTTTGTCCTGACCCCTGACGAGAAACAAAGACTTGCTTCAGTGTTTCTTGCAAGACTCATGGAGATATGTACTACAGAAAATATCAAATTCGATCAAAAGGTTTTAGTTGAACTTGTAATCAAGTTCTTCCCTGATTTCAGAAGATGTATTAATGAGGTTCAAAGGTATGGAGTCTCAGGAGAGATTGATAGTGGATTACTATCGACTCTTAATGAAGAGAAACTTACACCTCTTATTGATATGTTGGCTGATAAGAATTGGGGAGGTATGAGAAAGTGGGTTGGTAAGAATTCAGATAATGATTTCAATACCCTCTATCGAAAACTCTTCAATGCATTGGAACAACGATTGGAACCTCAATCCATTCCAGCTGCAGTTTTGTTTATCGCTGATTACCAGTACAAGTCTGCTTTTGCTATGGATTCTGAGATTAATTTCGTTGCATGTTTAACTGAAATAATGTCGGAGTGTAAATTCAAATGACGCAATATGATGAGAGAGTAGATATGCAGAAGAAGATTCTTCTTGCAGAAGAGTACAAAGATAAACCTAAGTGGGTTCATGCACATAGTTTAACATCTATGTGGTATGAGACTGAGAAGACCGCTAAAGATGCTGTAAAGGGTGTCTTGGATGTTCAGTATATGGATGGTAGAATCGAAAGGACAATGTCAAAGACTGGAAAGAAATACCTCATTCAAAAAGGTATGACTGGTGAAGAGTTAGTTCAAGAGGTTACTAGAAATCTTGCAGACTCAGGTAGATCACTTGACTAAAAGAAATCCATTCGATTTTGTAAAGTCGGTCTCTTACGACAAAAAAGATATCATGGTTGATGATATCGAAGAGAAAGCATATCAACCATTCTTAATTAATAAATCATTATCCTATCATCAGGATTCTGTTTTCCTTACTAATGAAATGAATGTCAGGCATGGTGTAGACAACCGTCTTCAATACATGTTTTTCCTAAATACTCTTAGAAAAAGACAAAGATTTTCACAGTGGTCTAAGCCATATATTAGTAAGAAACTCGATACGGTAAAAGCATATTATCAGATATCTACAAAAGAAGCTAAAGACTATGTGGAACTATTGTCTGATAAACAGATTCGAGAATTGAAAAACAGAATGAAAACTGGTGGTAAGGATAATGAATGACCAAGAAGATATAATAAAAGACCTTGTTGAGGTCACATTCCCCGAAAAAGACGACTTCCTAAAGATTAGGGAAACACTTTCACGCATAGGTGTTGCAAGTAGAAGAGAACAAGAACTGTTTCAGTCTTGCCACATACTCCACAAAAGAGGTAAGTATTACATTACTCACTTCAAAGAACTCTTTAAACTAGATGGTAAACCTTCTAACATCGATGAATCAGATATCGGTAGAAGAAACACAATTGTAGGTTTACTGGAACAATGGAACCTAGTTACTGTTCTTAACAAACAACAAATAGCCGAACCAAAGGCACCACTCTCACAGATCAAAATCATTCCATTCAAGGAAAAAAGTGAGTGGAAATTAACCACTAAATACAGTATAGGCAGTAATAACTCCTAAATATACCTACGAAAGATATTAATTTCTTTCGAAGGAGTAAATATGTTAGAATTCCTACAATGGATTATAGCATGGATACAGGTGATTCCTTGGTTAGTTATGGGTGCATCGTTAGTTGCAGCTCTAACTCCAACACCAGTTGATGATGGATTAGTCAAGAAAGCTTACAAAGTGCTTGATTGGTTTGCATTCAATGTTGGTAAAGCTAAGGATAAATAAGATAACAAACTATTAATAGTGAGGAATATATCATGGAAATATCATACATAATCGTATTGATTGTCGTGGTTACAGTTGGATATCTTGCATGGAGAGATACATCAGAGGCACCTGCCCCTGCGAAGAAGGTTGCAAAACCTACTCCGAAGGCAGATGCAAATAACAATGGTGTAGTTTCCAAGGCAGAATTGAACAAACTGACTAAGGTTCAACTATTTGACTTTGCAGAGAAAAATTCTCTAAAAGTTAAAAAGTCAGGAACTAAAGCTGCGGTCGTGAATGAAATTTGGTCTCAACAGAGATAAATTCTTATTTACAAAACAACGAGAAGGGGACATTCAGTCCCCTTTTTTTTGGGCAAATCAGTGCCATAATGAACCTAAAATCATAAATAATCGTATGGATATATTACAATTTATGAGTGAAGTCGGAGTACCTATTGGGAGTGCTGTCATTATGGCATTCTTTATTTTCCTAACTTTACGATATATCCTAGAATCAGTAGTAGGACAAGTAACTGGTTTGACTAATATTATTAGTAGTTTAGAAAGTAGAGTGAGGATGATGAACAATGATATGATAAAGATTGATTTGTTAGTGTCAGCAGCTCTAGAACTCAAACCCGACATTGATCGTATCGCAAGAGCAGAAAACTTTGTAGAAGATGACAAGATTGATGTTCGAAGAGACTAATGGAAAAGATAGCACAACTGATTTCAGAGTTTGGTTTTCCAGTGGTACTTGCCTTGGGAATGGGTTACTTTATCTTTTTCGTATGGAAGTTTGTCACTCAGACACTTAAACCAAGTTTAGGTAAGGGCAGTACCGAACTCATTCGACTTCTAGATCAAATTAGGATGTTAGATAACGATCTTATTCGTCTTAAAAGTAAGGTGGATACAGTTTTAGAATACCGAGAGAAACAGGAAATTCTAACGGATGCCGAAGAAAAAGAGGCATTACAGAGGTTAAAAAAAGATGAAAATTAATGGTACACATTTAGGTATTGCAGTAATGGTTCTGTTCTTTACAGGACAATTATTTGCAGACGAAATAGTACACAAATTTAAAAATCCAAGCTTTAGTGGTATTGGTCAAGGAGCCCATTATTTGACAATCGAGAATCAAGAAAGTTCTCGTAAGAAAGCAATAGAAGATGCCTTGGATGCAGCGAGAAAAGCTGCAGAAAGAGAAGCAGACAATACAACGCTTGCCAAATTTATTAGAAACCTTGAGAGTAGAATCTATGCTCAATTTGCAAAACAGCTAGTTGAATCAATGTTCTCAAATGATAATCCAGCAGGATTCGGCTCATTCGTATTAGAGGGTAATACAATTACATGGGAAATTATTACGGATGCAGGCGGTACAGAATTTATAAGATTAACAATCGTTGCCGAAGACGGGAGTTCTACAGTAGTTGAAATTCCAGTCGGTACAGGAAACTTTGGACAAGACCCTGATATTGGTGGCGGTGATGGAGGAGGTTGATGTTGAGACTTTTAACAATATCACTCCTCGTAATGTTGAGTGGATGTGCCTCTGTTCCTAAGTGGTCAGAAGGCCCAGCAGATTGTGCATATGAGACTGGAAGGTTCGATGAAGGTTTCGGAAGGGATGTAGTAACTGGCGTTGCAAAGTCAGTCACTAGGAATTACATTTGTGTTGAAAGTCCCGAAGTTGTAAGACTTCCTTCTTACATACAATTATTAGAATTACCACCAGCAAAAGAACAACCAATAGTTGCAGTCTATACCTTTATGGATAAGACTGGACAAAGAAAAGCCAGAGAAGGCATTGCAGATTTCTCTACTGCAGTAACACAGGGTGCAACCGAAATGGTAATTGATGCACTGAAAACAGCTGGTGATGGTACATGGTTTAGAGTCGTTGAAAGAAACGGTATCGACCATTTAGTTAGAGAAAGACAGATCATTCGTTCTGCAAGAACAGACTTTGCAAATAAGACTGGACAATCAGACGAGGGAATACAGCCACTGCTCTTTGCGGGCATTATAATAGAAGGTGGCGTAATTGGGTATGATACTAACCTCCAAACTGGTGGACGAGGCGCACGGACACTCGGTATTGGGATTAGTAAACAGTATCGTCAAGATGCTGTTACAGTAAGTATGAGAGCCGTATCGGTTCTAACAGGTGAAGTATTAATGAATGTCCAAACACGAAAAACCATTTTATCATATGGTAATTCAGGGGATGTCTTCCGATTCATCGAAGAAGGAACCCAGTTGTTAGAGTTTGAGGACGGAGTTGGAAATAATGAATCAGTGACTTACGCAACACGAACAGCAATTGAAGCTGCAGTGTTGGAATTAGTATACCAAGGCCATCATAGAGGGTTTTGGGAAATAGAGGGGTATAACGAAAATGAAGAAACTAATTAGTTTAGTCTTTGGACTACTATTGTCGACAAACATTCTTTTCGCACAAGCCACTGATGATAACGAAATTAAGATTGAACAAGCTGGTGACACGCTTAAACTATACATCGATCAAATCGGTTTTGGTAACAAAATTGGTGGAGACGATGCAAGTGGTGGGTCATTATCAAATATGGAAATCACTGGTGGTGGTTTAGAATTTGATCTTGATTTTTCAGGGAACCAAAACATTTTGTTCGGGCCACTAAAATCTGACGATTCGACTTACAAGTTAGATTTTACAGGTGACTCAAATAAGATTGATTGGAATATCGGTTACATTGGTAGTACGGATGACTCAGATATTAACTTTGATGTTACTGGAGACAGTAACCAATTTGATTTAGATCAAGGTTATGCTTTATCCGCAGAAAGATTGAATGCCGACTTAATATTAATCGGAGACTCGAATATTTTTGATGTTGATTGGGAATCAGATGACTTAACATGGAACTTTGATATCACAGGTGATTCTAACAATATTAACACATTACAAAAAGATGGAGAACAATATTTAAAATTGACTCTTGAAGGTGATAGTGCTGATATTGATATTAATCAGTTGTCAGGAACATGTGTAGGAGGTTCGCCTTGTGCAACACCTAATGCACATATTACATTAGATATCGATAGTGAAAATGCAATCATTCAGATCACTCAGAAAGACGCAGCTAACGATACTTAGTACATTGTTCATCAGTGGGGTTTTGCATGCTCAAGACCCCATTGGAGACATTGTCGAGTCTACTGGTATCGGACAGATACTACGCAACAACTCAGTTGTTGAGAATAATGTAGGCTCCAATATACAATTATATGATGTTGCAGAGACCGTTAATGGTCGAATGAAAATAGAGTTCTTAGATGATGAAGAACTAGACCTCATAGAACATACAGAAGTATACATCGATGAAGTATACTACGACCCTAATCCATCATTATCAAAGATGTCACTTAGAATGGTTCAGGGAACCGCCCGTTTTGCTTCGGGCAAAGGTAATAAGATCAAGAAAGCAAACATAGACATCAGCACACCGACAGCACAAATTGCAATCAACGGTACAGATTTCACAACTACAATCGATGAATTGGGAAGGACACTTGTTATTCTGCTTCCTGATGCAGATGGTATTACACCATCAGGGGAGATTGTAGTATCAAACGAAGGTGGAGAGGTTGTCCTGAATCAAGCGTTTCAGGCAACAATGGTATCCACAATAGAAACACCACCTACAGGTGCAGTAGTAATCAATAATTTAACAACCAGTATGATCGATAACATGTTCATTGTATCACCGCCTCAGGAGGTCAAACAGGCCGTAGAAGAACAGGTAAGGGATGATATGAACGATGACCAAGGGATACTCGATGTAGACTTCCTCGAATTTGATGGTTTAGATGGTGATATCGACACATATTCAGAAGGTGAAACATTAGAAGAAACAAGTAGATTGGATATCGATTACCTCGATGTAGACTTCCTTACCAATGTCTTAGATGTTGTTGAAGCACTAATTAAAACAACTGCAAAATTACAAGATAAACAATCATCAGGTGGTGGAGGAACAGCTAGATTAGTTGGAGCTCAGTTTGGATTCAATAAAGACTCACAGTTTAATGTCTTTGAAGAGGATGGAAATCTAGTATTTTTTAGATCAGTTAATGGTGTTATTGAGATTGTCATTCAGAGTGGTAACTCAGGATTCATGGATTTAAGGGTTGGAGACTACGAAGGAGTCATAGAATTTGGTGGTGGAGACCCAGCAATTCAAATCTTTATTAACCAGCAGTAACCAAAATAACTAAATACTTGTTTGTAGGAGAGAAATATGGAATATCTAAATCGGTTTTTAGATTGGCATGAAGCCTTAACATACAAATGGATAGAAAGATTAGAGATAACAGAATACCACGCAATGTGGGTTGGTTACTTTAAAGGACTTTTGTTAGGACTACTACTATGGTGGATTTTTTAAAAAACTTTTGGAAGAAATTAGATGCATTCGGAATCACATTACTGTTTGCATTACTATTTTTTATCGCTATGGGTGCATATGCAGGCCCGTCAGATGACAACCATGTTCATGTCGAACAGGTAGGAAATGGTGGTGATGATGTATCACTAACTATCGCTCAGCTTGGTTATGGTAACAAAGTTGAATTTTCTTTTGCACACTCCGATAACATATTTAATTTGACTCAGAATGGTTCAGGTAACTATGTTGGTTGGGTCTCATATTGGGGTTCAGGAAAAAATTGGGGTGGTGATGTAGATGGTACAGATAACAATGAAGTTGTAGTACAATTTGATGGTGCAACATATGGTAGACACTTATGGGGCAACAATAATGATGTCGATGTATATCAAAATGGAGATCATACATTTAACCTAGATGTTCATGCAGACGATACAAATGTAGAAGCCTGGCAAGAAGGTTCAGGAAGTCACTATGCACATTCATACTTCTATGGTACAGCAGATGGTTCAGATGTTGATCTAGAACAAAAAGGTAATGCAAATCATAATGCACAAATTAGGCTTCAAGGTACTGAACCCACAACACTAAATCTATTACAACAAGGTACAACTAATCAGAGTTATAGTGTAACTCAAAACTGTTTTACAGTTGGTGGTTGTAGTCTAACTGTAACTCAAGGAAACTAATGAAACAGTGGTTATTTAATAAGATGGCTCCGTATGCCATCCAATTCAGAGAGTGGTCTAAAGGAAAGACTTGGATACAAATTCCATTATGGATACTTATATTATGGATGTTAGGATTTGCTAATCCTATTTGGTGTGTTTATCCAGTCTGCTGGATTCAGTAATGTATTCTTGGAAGACTGTATTAGTGACCATCGGGTTACTATTTGGACTTAAAGTTTGGAATCCCTATCTAATAGAAAACATCACATGGTCGTGGTTCGACTTCTTACATCAATCACATGAGGTAGAACAAGTAGAAGATATAGTTCTAGTTGATATCGATGAGAAGTCATTAGAGAAGTATGGTCAGTATCCATGGCCAAGAAACATTTATGCAGATATCATGTTGGAATCACATTATTCCAATACACATGTATATACTCAATTATTCAAAGAACCCGATAGATTTGACGGAGATGCTAAATTTGCAGAGGGTTTAGTTAATCGCTTATCGATACTTTCAGCAGCTCCAACAATTCAGAAAGATACTGGTACTGCACCGTTTGTGAGGACATCGGTCTTCGGCGGTGGCGAGATTAAAGATCATATTTGGAACTTTTCAGGCATTGCATCACCCGTTGAGATGCTAATGGCAAATTCATATGGTGTTGGCGTCACGGTTGCAACTCCGTCAATATCAGGTACACCAAACTTTGACGGGACGATTCGTTCTGCACCACTTATAGTATCTGCAAACGATCAGATATATCCATCCGTTGCACTGGAAGTGCTTCGTGCATTTGGAGATCATAAAAATTATCAGACAAGGGTTACACCCGAAGTTGGAATCGAGTGGATTCGTATGGGTCGATCTACACCCATTGAAACAACACCTACTGCAGATATTCAGATTGCATACTGGTATGACTTTGAGAGAATATCTGCAGCTGATTTATCAGAGTCAGACTTACAAGGTAAGATACTTGTATGGGGTCTAACTGCAGAAGGACTTAATAATCCATCTTCAACCCCAGTGGGTGTAATGTATCCCCATCAAGTTCAAGCCTCAGTCCTCCAGTCCGTCTTGCAAGAAGTTCGAATACAACAATCCTACTATCTTGAATTTTTGTCTCTCGTTCTTCTTCTGTCAGTCCTTCTAGGAATACTGGGAGTGGTTTACACACTTCCCACAGCCTTTGCGGGGATAGTGAGTTTAACTTTCGTTGGATTTCAGGTGGGTGGGGGTTTCTATTGGTGGTCTTCATCTCTCGTTCTTTTCGATACTTTCTACTCATCGATTGCCTCCATGATTGTGTTTGGACACGCATCCTTCAACAAATACTATAAGACCTATCAACTCAAAGAACAAATTAAGATGCAGTTCCAAAAATATTTATCTCCTGACATGGTTGACGAACTGGCTAAAAACCCTGAAAAATTGAGACTTGGTGGAGAAAGAAAGGAGATGACATTCATGTTTATGGACATATGTGGGTTCACTCCGATCAGTGAAGCTTACAAGAATAATGATGACCCCGAGGGATTAGTAGACTTGATAAACAAATTCCTTGATGTTCAAACCAAGATAATAATAAATAATGGAGGAACCATAGACAAATACATGGGCGATTGCATCATGGCATTTTGGAATGCTCCATTGGATTGCGAAGAACATGCAGAACTTGCTGTTAAGTCTGCAGAAGAAGTATTAATTGCAACCAAGGAACTCAATGAAGAACTTAAACCTCTTAATCTGCCTCCTATTAATGTCGGTATCGGCATCAGCACAGGAGAATGTATTGTCGGAAACATGGGGTCAGAAGTTAGATTTGACTATTCCGTCATTGGAGACGCCGTCAACTTGGGTGCTAGACTCGAAGGACAAACGAGAAATTATGATGGGGTGGACTTGTTGTTATCGGAAAGAACTTATCAACTATGTCCAAACAGAGCATTTACTCAAGTCGACAGAATTAATGTCAAGGGCAAATCCGAGAAGGTTACAATATACACTTGTTGAACCTATAACTAATTTTCAATGGGGTTCATTTGTAACCCTTCAACTTCTTGATATGTACTCTACCTATAAAGGATTACAATACGATTGTGTATATGAAGCTAATCCTATCATGGGTGAACAACCCTCAGTAATAAAAATGGGTATAACAAAGTTTGTTGTACTTTATCCAGCAGTAACAGCTGAACGCAATGGTCGAGAATTAAGTGAACAAAACATGAGAAATATTAATAGACTTATGTCTATAGTTATCATGAACAATATGTCAGTCGTTAATAAAGCAAAAAGAAATTGCACAAAAAGGCCTTGACATTTTCATATTTGACCCCATATAATATATAAATACTTTTGTAATTGCTCAATTGAGGATTACATTTATATTAACTTGCTTATTAAAAGGAGAAAAATATGACGCATTTAGATATATTTGGTCAATTCAGACCGTTCGCAATTGGATTTGATAGATACTTCGAAGACCTCGATAGACTATCTAATCTTTCACAACCCAACTACCCACCTTACAATGTTGTAAAGGTTGACGATGAAAATTTCATTGTTGAACTTGCAGTTGCTGGTTTTGGTAAAAAAGATGTTTCTGTTACTAAAGAGAAGAATCTTCTTATCATTGAGGGTAAAGTAGAAGACGCCGAAAAAGAATTCGTTCACAAAGGTTTGGCTTCTAGAGCATTCAAGAGATCATGGACTCTTGCAGACAATGTTGAAATTGATTCTGCAGAGTTGAAAGACGGCATCTTGTCTGTTAGTTTAGTGAAGGTTATTCCCGAAGAGGATAAACCAATCTCTATAAAAATCTCTTAAAACCCACTATACAAAATAGACTCTTGGTGTTATACTGAGAGTCTATTCTTAACTATAGGAGAGATTATGTTATCAGTAGGAGAACAGTTCCCAAGTTTTACACTTAAGGGAATTAATGAAAACAACGAATTTGTTGATGTAGAAGTTAATGAAGGATATACGCCTTTGAAAAAAGACTGGTCTGTAGTTTACTTTTACCCGAAAGACTTTACATTCATATGTCCAACAGAAATTGCTGGAATGGATATCTTAGTCGATCATGCAAATGTTGTTGGTATCAGTGGTGATAACGAGTTCTGTAAATTAGCATGGAAACAAGATAATGAGTTGATAGGTTCTATCAGACATTCACTTGCAGCTGATTGTGGACTTGGACTATCACATCAACTAGGTATCGTAGATGATGAAAATGGTGTTTGTTATCGTGCAACATTCATTTTCGACAAAGACAGAGTCATTCAACATGCATCAATCAATGCATTAGACACTGGACGAAATGCACAGGAAGTTCTAAGAACTTTACAAGGATTACAAGCTGGTGGACTCACTGGTTGTGCATGGAACGAAGGTGATGAGTTTGTTGGTTAATTTCAAAAACCATCTTTACATAGGACTATGGTATATGATATCATAGTTCTATGTACTTTCAATATACTTTAGACGATTTAAAACAAAATTCTTCTCAGAAGAAATTCTCATATATTACATTCTTTGCAGGCGGTGGTGGTTCATCGTGTGGATATAAACTCGCAGGTGGTGATGTTCGATACATGAATGAGTTCCAACAGATTCATGTTGACACTTATCTTAAGAACTTCCCTGATACTGTACACGAATGTAAAGATATCAAACAAGTGACTGGTAAAGGCATTATGGAACTTACTGGTCTCAAACCATATGAACTTGATCTACTGGATGGGTCACCACCTTGTCCACCTTTCTCTATGGCTGGAACCAAGAGAGAAGGATGGGAACAAGAGAAGGTTGCATATGGAATGAAACAACAAAACATCGAAGACCTTACATGGGAACAAATTAGAATTGCTGGTGAACTCAAACCCAAAGTAATTGTATGTGAGAATGTAAAAGGTCTCTCTATGGATTATGCAAGAGATCATCTTAACAAGATGGTCACAGATTTTGAAGCACTAGGTTATTCAGTTGTATGGAAGATCATGAAAGGACATGAACATGGAGTACCTCAAAAGAGAGAAAGAGTATTCATGGTTGGTGTTCGTGATGATGTTCTAGAAGCAATTGGTAGACCTTGGATGACTCTAGGAAGTATCTTCCCTGAACCATCAGATCAATATGCAACGATCAGTCAAGCAATTGATGATCTTGAAGATGATGAAGAGAATATCGAAGATGCTAAATACTTAGAACAAGCTATGAAAGATTCATCAAAAGGTCATTGGGTTCATGGATTTGAAAAACATCCTGATGAAAAGTTTGCAAACTGTACACCATGTAAAGGTATTGATGGTGTTGCAGATAAAGAGAATATGTCCTATGTTTCTATTGGAGATCATATTGTAAAACCTTGGTTCCAAGAGAACATTAGATTAGGACACATACCAGCGGAAGACGAGAAACATTCTTATTATATGTCTAGGATAGTTCCAAAACATTTACCAGCTCATTCATTGACTGAACAAGGATGTCAACCTAAATTTATGGGTGGTAATCATTTCCATTACAACGGTAAGAGAATTTATACACCAAGGGAAATGGTAAGACTTATGTCACTACCTAACGATTATCAAATGACTGGTGATTACAATGATAAGGGTGCAAGGATTGGATTAATGGTTGCACCACTATGCTTGTATTATCTAGTTGAAGAAATCAAAAAACAGATATTAGAACCATGGAACACATTGCAAAAGTAGATCACGGTTTCAAAGAAACCTACGATAAGTGGAACGGAAAGTTCCTAGACAAATCATCATACGATGAAGTTATATCATCTATAGGAGTAGATGAGAAAGTAATTAAAGTAAGTAAACCAGTTGCATCTATTACAGGTGATATGGCTCCACTTGCATATATTGTTAAAGGTGAATACACTGGAGACAATTATCAGACTATTAAAGATACATTGTTTTCAATTGATGATGTCTCAACTATGAGAGCAAATGCATCAGGCCCAATCGATCATGAGGATATGAAAAAGAAAGGATTGATCGAAGGTGTACATTACAAACTAAGAACACCTAACTCTTACTATCCACTTAAAAAGAATGGTAAGTTCAATCGTATTGCAGAAGCAAATGCAATTCATTCTGTATTGATAGGATATAAGAGAGGAAGATTTACAGGGATGATTAATCCTAGTGGTTGGATGAAGAAGAAATCTAATCAACAAAAGTGGGAAGTATTACAGAAGATTGCACCTCTTAACGAAGGTGCATTAAAGATCGCTGCTCCCGATGTGTGGCGTCAGCAAAGATCATTTGCAGACAATTATATTGAAAGTAAGTATCACATCGGGGGCGCACCTATCACGGCTTTATCTGCAAACAGATATTCCAGTGAAGGTACTGCAAAAATGTCAGCACATCTAGATGGAAAAGATTTAGAGTTTGGATTGACAACAATGTGTGTTTTCAGGATTGGAGACTTCAAGGGTGCATATCTTTGTTTCCCTAGATACGGTCTTGCAATAGAAGCTGATGATGGTGATGTATTGATTGCAGATTCAAATGAATTACATGGTGTTACACCTATCGAAGGAAATGGTGTGAGACTTTCATGTGTTGCATATTGTGATGAACATGTTGCAACAATGGGTATTGGTGGTAAATCAGAAAACCCGATTGGCCCATCTAACAAAGATAAACATGGAAGTCTAGACGAGTTTTTTTAGATGATATACTTAATCGGTGGAGTACCATGTTCAGGTAAATCAACCCTGATGAGAGGTCTTATCTCTCGTTTAGAAGAACCTAAACTTGTAGAACCTATGCCTCTATTCAAATGTCAGGAACATGGTGACATTCTAGTATGTGGTCAGTATCCCGAAGGAGAAACATTCGGTGGTACAGATAGATTATCATATGGTGCAATACCACACTTTAGAGAATTTTGTGATGGTATCAGTATTGGATATAAACATACTATTATAGAAGGTGATCGATTCTTTAGAGCAGAAGATATAGAATGGGTACTAGACAATCATGAATCAGAAGTTTACATTCTTACAGTTGACTCAGATGAAGAGAAACGAAGACACGAAGAACGACAAGATACTCAAACAGAGAAATGGTTACAGGGTCGTAGAAGTCAGATAGATAACATTCAAAAGAATTTCAATCTTATGGGAAGGTTAAATGTGGTCAACAACAGAGACATTCAAACTTCCCTAAGAATAGCTGATGAAATCTACGGGAAAATTATTTCATGATTGTTCTTGTTCTAGGTGCTTCATGCAGTGGTAAGTCAACGATGTTAAATAATCTTTGTGATAGATTACATACTCCAAAAGAAGATATTTTTGAACCTCTTCCATTTTGGAAATGTAGAGAATACGGAGACATATTAAATGTTGAATCATATCCAATTAAGTATCCACCAAATCAAGTGTTCAATGGAACAGAAGTAATAACTGCAGAGAACACTATCTATGATGGTGACTCAGGAGTTTCAGAGATTCCAAAGTATCAAGACTTCTGTAGATGGGCCGATTACTCATATGTACATACACTTATAGAATGTGATATGTACTGGAAAAGTCAAGAGATACAATGGGTATTAGATAACCATGATGCACAAGCTTTTCTTTTAACAGTTGATTCGGATGAAGAACTTAGAAGACATAATGAAAGACATAGTACACAATCTGAGGAAGAAAAACTATTGTGTAAATTGCAGATAAATAATATACAAAAGAACATTAATGAACTTAATGTGAGAGAAAACAATACCACTGAATCTTCATTAAAAATTGAAGACGAGATTTATGCCAAAGTTATTTAAAGAAGTTTATAGGGTTGTAGAAAACCCACATGAAACAGACGCTGGGATAGAGATCATCAGTGGAGAATGGGAGGGTTTAGTTTACCAGTACGGTGATGTACAATTCGAAGATGGTAAACCTCATTTGAATTTTAAGAGAACTATAAGAAGGTTACCTCAATCAGGTGACACTGTAGAAGACTTAGAAAAAAACGAGGAACTAAATAACCTTATGGGCGACATACTTGTAGAGTTAATACAAGAACAAATAGAGAGGGATAAAGAAATTGAACAAAGAAGTATTGAAGGAACAGATTAAAAGACACGAAGGTGAGGTCTTAGAAGTCTACGAAGATTCGTTAGGATATCTAACATTAGGCGTGGGTCACTTGATTCAGAAGTCAGACCCCGAATACGGACAACCAGCTGGAACTCCAGTTAGTCAAAATGTAGTAGATTTATACTACACAGATGATTTTGATAAGCATGTCGATGAAACGATTCATGTATGTGAAAACAACAATATCGTTTTTGATGCATTACCTGAAAACATTCAACATGTTCTAGTGAATATGTGTTTCAACTTAGGTGCAAATCGATTAGGTAAATTCAGAAACATGTTAGCTGCAGTTTCTACATCTGATTGGAAAGAGATGGCAAGTCAGATGGAAGACAGCAGATGGTTCGGTCAAGTTGGTCGAAGATCAGTTGAGTTACAAGAAATGGTATTGGAGTTATCATGAGCAAAGATATGACAAATGATTTATTGAAAGCTGTTGTTGCACATGCAGACGGTCAGATAGAAAAACACAAAATTAATGTTCTTGTACAATGCAAGAACTCAGTTGGTGTTGCAGAGCATGGTGACCATGTAGAAACAATTCAAAAGGAAATGGAACAGATTGCACATTATGAAGACATAAAAGATGTAGTCCGTAAACATTTTGGAGAATATACAGATAGAACTACATTGACAGAATAGAACATCCCTAGTATAATTATATAATGGATTTCTATACAAATGTCTGTCGAACCCGTGACAAAATTCTAGTCAAAGGATATCAAGGTAAGAAACAAGTCAAGATGGCTGTTTCTTATCGTCCTAATCACTACATCCCCTCGAAGAAAGGGGACACTGCATTCAAGTCATTAGATGGTAGATCACTGGAAGCAGTGAATCTAAACTCTATGGGTGGTGCAAGAAAGTTTCGAGAGAGATACTCAGGTGTCGAAGGATTCGAAATCCATGGATACGACAAGTATATCTACACTTATATCGCAGAGAAGTTCAAAGGTGATATAGAATACAATCCTAAACTAATCAAAGTTGCATCCCTCGATATCGAGTGTGAGTGTGAAGATGGATTCCCTGAACCAATGATTGCTGGAGAGAAGGTTAATGCAATCTCCATCAAACCATTTGGAAAAGAAACTGTAGTATTCGGTATCGGCCCATGGAATCATGATCGTACTGATGTGATCTATCACGAATGTACAAACGAAGCAAACCTATTGATGAAGTTCATCAAGTATTGGAGAACTGAATCATTCGATATCATTACAGGATGGAATGTGAACTCATTCGATATCACATATCTTTGTAATCGTATCGATAGAATCCTAGGTGAAGATGAACATAAAAAGCTATCACCATGGAATCAATCAGATGTTCGTGAGTTTACTGCTCATGGATATCAGAAACAACAGGTTTACAATCTCTATGGTGTGAATGTTCTTGACTATCTAGAACTATATCGTAAACATACATTTGTAAATCAAGAATCCTACAGACTAGATCACATTGCAAATGTCGAACTTGGTAAAAGTAAATTAGATTATTCAGAGTATGGAAATCTGCATACACTTTACAAACAAGACTATCCAAAGTTTCTTGAGTATAATGTACAGGATGCTGTACTGGTCGAAGAACTAGAAGAGAAACTAGGATTGATCGAACTCGTTCAAGCGATGAGTTACAATGCAAAGTGTAATTACAACGATACCTTTGGAATGGTGAAGTATTGGGAAACCATTATCTACAACTTCCTTAAAGAACAAAACATTCAAACACCACCACAAAGACTTAGGACTGGTAATGACAAGATGAAACCTATCATAGGTGCCTATGTCAAAGACCCGTTAGTCGGTGGTCATGATTGGGTGGTGTCGTTTGACTTGAACTCACTGTATCCACATATCATCATGCAGTACAATATCAGTCCTGAGAAGATGGTAAAAGAATACAAAGAGGATGTATCAATTGATCGATTACTCAACAAAGAATGTAATCTATCATATCTAAAACAACAGAACAACACAGTTTGTCCCAACGGTGCAAAATTCAAAAGAGATCGTCAAGGTTTCCTACCTGAACTCATGGAGAAATTCTATGATGAAAGGAAGCAATGGAAGAGAAAGATGATCGAATATCAGATTGAACGAGAATCTTGTAAAGATCGTAAACGACTTAGAGAACTCGATACTCTCATCAAGAGAGCAAACAACAATCAGATGGTTCGTAAGATTGCACTGAACTCAGCTTACGGTGCATTGGCAAATCAGTATTTTGCATTCTTTTCTATTGACCTTGCAGAGGCAATCACTACATCAGGTCAGTTGATTATCAAATGGTCTGAGAGAACTATCAATGACTTCATGAACAAAACATTAGGTACTGAGGATGAAGACTTTGTAATTGCAATGGATACTGATTCAGTCTATATCACTATGGACAAACTGGTTCAGAAGGTTTTACCCGAAGAGACAGACAAGGGTAAGATCATCGACTTCTTAAACAAATCAGAAGGTATGTTTGAGAAGGTACTTGCAGATGGTTTCGATGAACTATCTGAGTACACAAATGCCTTTCAAAACAAGATGGAAATGGGGAGAGAGGTGATCGCTGATCGTGGTATTTGGACTGCAAAGAAAAGATACATTCTAAATGTCCACGACAACGAGGGAGTTAGACTTGCAGAACCCAAACTGAAAATGATGGGTATCGAAACTGCAAAGTCGTCAACACCACAATGGGTTAGAACTAAACTCACAGAAGCTTTTAAGGTTGTGATGAATGGTACTGAACAAGACCTATGGGAATTCGTAGAGACCTCACGAAAGGAATTTCGTAATCTACCACCTGAACAGGTTGCATTCCCGAGAGGATGCAAAGGTTTAGTCCAATATGCATGTCCAACACATATTTACTCCAAAGGAACTCCGATTCATGTTCGAGGTTCGCTGTTGTACAATCATCATCTTAAAAAGAAGAACATCGACAGACGATATGAAATGATTAAGAACGGAGAAAAGATTGCATTCAGTTATCTAACCGTTCCAAATCCAATCAACGAGAATGTCATTTCATTCATGAATGTTCTACCGAGAGAGTTAGACCTACACCGTTTTATTGATTATGATATGCAATTCAACAAAGCTTTTGTTGACCCTCTAAAAGTCGTAATCAGTTTAATCGGGTGGAATGTTGAACCAGTTGCAAGTCTAGACTCCTTTTTTGGATAAATAGAAGTATGGCATACAGTAAAAAGGTAGTAGATAGATTTAATAATGTTCTAAATGACCCTCAGAAACATGCAGTTGGGAGGTTTGACCCCAACGACCCGAATGTTGCAACAGGAATGGTAGGGGCACCAGCGTGTGGTGATGTCATGAAACTAGATTTAAAACTAGACATAGACGATAGAATCGAAGATGTAAAGTTTAAAACATACGGATGTGGTTCTGCAATTGCATCATCAAGTTTGTTTGTTGATATGTTGATAGGTAAGACTATCTCAGAAGCAAAACAAATACAGGACAAAGATATTGCAGAGATATTAGAATTACCACCGATCAAACTCCATTGTAGTGTATTGGCAGAGGAGGCCATATGTAAAGCAATCGAACACTGGGAGAAAAAAACCAGTAATCGAAAACATAATTACAATAAATAACAATATGTACGAATATAATGTCAAGGTAGTAAAAGTTGTAGACGGCGACACAGTTGATGTCGACATCGATCTAGGATTTGGAATGACCTATAAAAAACAAAGAGTCCGCTTAATGGGCATCGATACACCTGAATCGCGTACTAGGGACAAAGTAGAGAAATTATTCGGAAAAGCTTCAAAGAAACATTTGAAGAATTTAATGGAACAAGCAGAACAACTAACTCTAGTATCCCACGATAAAGGAAAGTTTGGAAGAATCCTCGGTGAATTATTCTCATATCACAATGTAGGACATCCAGTACACGAAGTACATTTCTCTATCAATCAGCAAATGATTGATGACCATCATGCAGTAGATTACGCTGGTGGTAATAAAGAAGAGATACAAGAACAACACATGCAACATAGAACATTACTAATTGAGAAAGGAGTCGTTACTCAGGAAGATATCGACAAAGTGAAATGATTATAGGTTTCCTTGACATCTTCTACATGACAATCATTCTAGTAATATTCGGTTTCATTATTCATCTTGAAGCCCAAGTAAAGACTATCAAGACTATGATCGAGGGATACCTTGATACTAGGAATGGTAAAAAGATGAAAGATTTTCCAAAAAAGAAATAAAACCCCCTTGTAAAATTACTCACTATATATTATAATGGTTATATCATTATGAGAGGTGAATATGTCATTTTTAAAAGACTTAGTTAAAGCAACTGGAAACGAATATGCAAATATCGTATCCGATGGTGTTGCAGCTGGGGATGTAGACTCATTCGTTGATACGGGGAGTTATGTCTTCAATGCATTACTTAGTGGTTCACTACACGGTGGACTTCCAAAAAACAAAATCACTGCAATTGCTGGAGAATCTGCAACAGGTAAAACTTATTTTGCCTTGGGAATGTGTAAACAATTCCTAGAAGATAATCCCGAAGCTGCAGTAATCTATTTCGAATCCGAATCTGCAATCAGTAAAGATATGATTGAGGACAGAGGAATCGATTCTAAAAGAATTGTTATCGTGCCTGTAGTAACAGTTCAGGAATTCAGGAAACAGGCAATTTCTATATTAGACAAATATCTCGAAACTGATGAATCAGAAAGACCACCTATGATGATGTGTCTTGATTCATTAGGAATGTTGTCTACTACTAAAGAGATCGAAGATACTGCAGAGGGTAAAGAAACCCGAGACATGACTCGAGCTCAAGTAGTTAAAGGTGCATTCAGAGTATTGACTCTAAAACTTGGTAGGGCAGGTGTCCCTATGATAGTGACTAACCACACTTATGATGTGATTGGTTCCATGTTCCCACAAAAAGAAATGGGTGGTGGTAGTGGATTGAAGTATGCAGCTTCATCTATTATCTACTTGTCCAAGAAAAAAGAGAAGGAAGGAACCGAAGTTATTGGTAACATCATTCACTGTAAGAATGCAAAGTCAAGACTTACAGTTGAGAACAGAATAGTGGATGTTAGATTAAACTATGAAACAGGTTTAGATAGATACTATGGATTACTTGATCTTGCACTTGCAAGTGGTATCTTCAAAAAGTCTTCAACAAGAGTTGAGCTACCAACAGGTAAAACCGAATTTGCAAAAACAATAAACAACAACCCTGAGAAATTCTTCACTGATGAAGTGATGGAAAGATTAGAAGAAGTTGTAAGAGATTATTTTAAATATGGAAACGAGAATAGAACAGACGATACTCAAGAATCTGATTCAGAATGAAGAGTTTACACGGAAGTGTATTCCTTTTCTAAGGCCTGAGTATTTCACAGATACATCTGAAAGAACAATCTATGAATTTACATATGATTACTTTCAGAAGTATACTAAACCACCCACAATAGAAGCACTTCTCATAAATCTTGAGAACAGCACTTCCCTTAATGAGAAGACTCTCAAGGACACAAAATCTATTGTAAACGGTTTCGGTAGTGAAGAATCCCCACAGGAATGGCTGGTCGATGAGACAGAGCAGTGGTGCAAAGATAGAGCAATCTATATTGCAGTAATGGATTCAATCGAAGTGATCGATAAGAAGTCACAACGATCTACTGGTGAGATACCAGAGCTCTTAAAGGATGCACTCTCCGTGTCCTTTGATACACATATAGGACATGATGTATTAGAAGACGCGGACGATAGATTTGAATTCTATCATACGGAAGAAGAGAAGATTCCATTTGATCTAGAATACTTCAACAAAATCACAAAGGGTGGATTACCCAATAAGACACTGAACATTTGTCTTGCAGGCACAGGTGTTGGTAAGTCATTGTTCATGTGTCATATGGGTTCTGCAGCTTTGATGATGGGTAAGAATGTATTGTATATCACACTAGAAATGAGTGAAGAAAGAATTGCAGAGAGAATCGATGCAAACACTTTGAACATTCCTATGAAAGAACTTCCTGATATATCTAAGAAGATGTATGATAAGAAGATCGAGAAACTCAAGAACAAAACAAAAGGTAAACTAATTGTAAAAGAGTATCCAACTGCAGCTGCACATGTCGGACATTTCAGACATCTATTGCAAGAGTTAGATATCAAGAAAGACTTCAAACCCGATATCATCTTTATCGATTATCTAAACATATGTTCATCACATAGAATCAGGCCTGGTTCAGGTGCAAACTCTTACACTTTGGTCAAGAGTATTGCAGAAGAACTTAGAGGACTTGCAGTCGAATATGATGTACCTATTATGTCTGCAACTCAGACTACAAGATCAGGATACGGTTCGACAGATATTGGACTTGAAGATACATCAGAATCCTTTGGATTACCAGCGACAGCTGATATGATGTTTGCATTAATCACATCTGATGAACTCGAAGAACTAGATCAGTTGGTTGTAAAACAGTTGAAGAACAGATACAATGACCCAACTATATTCAAGAGATTTGTTATCGGTGTAGATAGATCAAGAATGAAACTATATGATTGTGAACAAGAAGCACAAGAAGAACTCTTAGACTCAGGGGATGACTATGATGATAGTGTTCCAGTCGCCGACAGAGGAAGAGACAGATATTCGGACTTTAAGATATGATAAAAAAGAAAAATATACAAAACAGAAGACAAAGAGCCCTAGATACTTTAATGAAAGTAAAGGAACCTAATGATCGTCAAAAGAAGGAGATTGCAATTCTGCAACAGCATCTAAAGCTGCAAAACACTATTGACTCATAAGGTATCATGGGTTATAATGGTAGATGGTACAAAAAATGGTTGGGAAAACATTGAAATCTGATGAAGTAATTGAGAGTATTACCTATAAAATACAACTCAAAAAAGACCTTAGACAGGCCAAATCAAAGGGTGATCTAAGAAAGGCTGATCTTATCCAACTAAAAATAAATCAAATAGAAGAAAAACTTAAGTCGTCACCACTCTCCAAAACCTAAATAGTTGGGTATAACTTTTTTTAGGAGAACATTTACATGGCATGGGCAGACGATATAATTTTATTAAATCTTAGAATTGCTAGACAGCAAAGATATGTCGACTACTTAGAGGGTGCTAACTCTAATGTTTTTGGGCCTAGAGGTGCAAATGCAGACCCAATGAATCCAGCACATACAAACGGATGTGACCCTGATGATTCAACTGCAGCTTCTCATAGATGGACAGGAACAGGTGGTGCAAACGCATACTTTGCTTGGTGGAGATCACAATTTTCATCCGCGGATGAGAACACAGCTGGTATAGAAGGTGCAGTATATGATGCATGGAAACACTGGAACGACACACTTTCACAGGACATTGCAAATGAGACAGGATATGCAGACACACTTGCAGGGCATAAGACAACTATTACCAATCTCACAACCAAGAGAGACCTTTTACAAGCAAATATCGACAACGGTGTTGAGCAGAAAACTGCACCCGAATAATAAAAAAGCATAAATAGTAGTATTACACAGGATTATGTGATATACTACTATTATGGGTGCAAAGAACTTACATTTAGAACATTTAGAAGACGAGATCATCAATCAGGGTATTGATGGTGGTCGTGGTGCAATTAACTTTCTTCAAGGTCTAAGAGACATGTTGAAAGGTAATGCAAAGTCAGGGGTCAAGATGACCGTTAAATGGGACGGAGCTCCAGCGATATGGGCAGGGCCTCATCCCGAGACAGGACAATTCTTTGTTGCAAAGAAATCCCTCTTTACCAAAGCACAACTTCACTACACCTCAGAACAACAAATCAAAGATGCACCTGAACTCTCAGGTGATCTACAAACCAAATTCCTAGAAGCATTCAAACACCTTTCAAAGTTAAACTTTAGTAAGATATTACAGGGTGACTTGATGTTTACATCAGGTGATAAGAAGATGTCTACCATTGATGGTGAGTCATTCATAACATTCGGGCCAAACACAATTACATATGCAGTTCAAACATCGAGTGAACTGGGTAAACAAATAGCTGGTGCAAAATTAGGAATCGTATTCCATACCACATATACAGGTGCAACAATAGAAGATTTGGGTGCATCATTCGGTGCAGACATATCCAAACTAGGACATAGTTCTGATGTATGGGTAGATGATGCAGAGTATAGAGATGTCAGTGGTAAAGGTTCGATGACAGCAAAAGAAACTCTCTCGTTAACTCAGGAGTTATCTAAAGCTGGTAAAGCATTCCACGGTATCAAGAAGAAAGACTTAGAGAAGTTCAGAGAATTACAAACTGCAATTGCAAAGAAGGGTGCTGGGGCAACTTACAAGACCTATTGCAATTCACTTATCCGACAAGGTAAATTTAAACCCACATATGATGGGTACATGAAACACTTTGAGAACTACTGGAGAGATAAAGTAGTTGGCAAAGTAAAACAAGAAAAGACAAAACAAATTAAGAGAGACATTGGTGAACAACTATACAATGAAATGAGATCGATCAAGAAGTTTTTAACAAACCTTACACTATTCATGGGACACTTAGTTGTTGCAAAACAAATGATTATTGTTGTACTAAATAGAGTAAAGAGTATAGGAACATTTAAGAAGACTGCAAATGGTTTCGAGGCAGTAAACCCCGAAGGATATGTTGCAATCGATAGAAAAGGTGGTGCAGTCAAACTCGTAGATAGAATGGAGTTTGCATTTAATAACTTTACTGCACAAAAGGCATGGGACAAATGAAGACATTTAACAGATTCTTATCAGAGGCAAAAGAGAAAAGTTGTACATTTACTTTCGGTAGATTCAACCCGCCTACTACAGGTCATGAGTTACTCGTTAAGAAACTTATGAAGGTAGGTTCAGGAACAGATGTATTATTGTTCTCATCACACTCAAATGATAAAAGAAAGAATCCACTAAATCACAGAGATAAAGTTAAGTATCTCAAAAAGTTCTTTGGTAAAATTGTTGTTAATGCAAATGTTAAAACAGTATTTGAGATTGCAAACTATTTACAAGAACAGAAGTATGTAAATGTAAACATGGTTGTAGGTTCAGACAGAGTAAAAGAATTTGAAATGTTATTAACCAAATACAACGGAGTTAAAGCAAGACACGGATACTACAAGTTTAAGAATATAAACATCATATCAGCTGGAGAAAGAGACCCCGATGCAGATGATGTTTCAGGGATGTCTGCAAGTAAGATGAGACAATTTGCAGAGGATGGAGATTTTGATTCATTCAAACAAGGTGTACCATCTAAAGGTAGAAGTGTTGCAAAGAAATTATACGATGATATCCGTAAAGGAATGGGTATCAATGAGGGTAATCTTCCTGAATACATGATGGAAGATTTAATTACAGAAGGTGTTTATGACCCAGGCGTCTTCAAAGCAGTATTCCTTATGGGTGGGCCTGGTTCAGGTAAATCAACAGTTGTAGATCAGTTGGCTTTAAAAGCACTAGGTCTTAAGATGGTGAATACTGATAAGGCATTCGAGGTTGGTCTTAAGAAAGCTGGAATGACTCTAGACCTTAGAGGTGCAGACTTTGATAAGGTTGACCCGATTCGTGCAAAGGCAAAGAAGATTACTGGTAAGAACATGGATGCATATATCTCAGGTAGACTAGGAATGATCTTTGACACCACAGCTGCAAACAAATCTAAGATCGTTAGTTACAAGAAGATGTTAGATAAACTTGGTTACGAGTATAAAATGGTATTCGTTACTACATCCCTTGCAAATGCACAACATAGAAATAGTATGAGAGCAAGAAAACTACCATTCGATATCGTACAAAAAGACTGGGAAGCTGCAATGAAAAATGCAGATGAATTTAAGAAATTATTTGGGAAAGACTTCATATCAATCACTAATGATGATGACTTCAATACATTAAAGAAGAAAGCGAGTCAACTATACAAAGCTATGTTAACTTGGACATCGAAGTTCCCATCAAACAAGTTTGCTCTTAAGTGGAGAGAACGCATGTTATTAAAGAAACGGGGATAAATAATACTATGTCAGCAAAGAAATACAGAGATTTTTTAAAGGAAGCAAACCTCGATAAATTCGATGAGGGTAAACTTGTATCTGATTGGTCATCTATACTCAAACTTATAACAGATAAGATTCAATCTAAACTAGGTAAAGAATACAAGAAGAATCCTGAAAGGGGTATTGCAATGATTAACACCATAGGTTCTATGGTTGGTGCAAAAGTTACTGATAAGAAACAACAGAAGGGTAGATTATTCCTTAAGTTTGGTGACCCTATAGAAGAAACAATCGAAGAGAATAAGGCTGCAAAACTTCTAAAGAAAGTTAAAGGTCTATCGAAACAACAAGTACAAATGTTGTCTCAGTTACCAACACCAGTGTTAACATCGATGATTAACCAGTTGAGTGTTTTAGTTGCTGGGGACATACAAGAAGACGCTGCAGTAGACGCAGCTAATCTCAAGGCAAAACAAACCGAAGAGATGGAAAGACTCAAAGAGAAACAAGCTGGTGAGATGGAAGCTCTTAAAGATAGACATACAAGACAAATGGATGCAATCAATCTACAGAAAGAGAAAGAAGCACAGAACAAAGCAATCGAGGCAGAAAGGGAATCTGCAAGAAAAGCTGCAACCAACGAAGAAGTTTTATATGAGAATGAAAAAGGTCTCAAGAACAAAGCAGAGAAATCAGGAATGCCTCTTGGTATATTGAAACAGGTATACAACAGAGGACTCGCTGCATACAAAACAGGACACAGGCCTGGTGCAACTGCACCTCAGTGGGCAATGGCAAGAGTTAATAGTTTTGTAACCAAGTCAAAAGGAACTTGGGGTGGTGCAGATAAAGACTTAGCTGCAAAGGTTCGAGGTAAGTCTGAGGGTTATAACGAAGACAAAGAAGAACAAGATAAAGATGTATCGAAGAATAAGGGTACACAACCTAAGAAGTATTACAAAGGTTTAGACAAAGAAACTAAACAGAAAAGGGATGCACACTTCAAACAAGGTAAGACAGGGCCTGCTCCTGGCGATGAGGATGAAGATGGTAAACCTACAAAGACTAAGAAATCCACTCACACCAAAAAATTTCAAAAGATGTACGGTGAGAAACTAGACAAAAACTCAGACGCAGGAGATTACATTGATGATTTCAGGAAGTCGGATGCACCACAGTTTAAGGGTAAATCCGATAAGAAAATTAGAAAGATGGCAATCGCAGCATTCTTGGACAAGAAAGATGGCAGGAAATAAACACGACAACGGAGTCCTCGAACAGGGGACAGATGAGATAAGAATATCTTATCAAGAGGATACGCCTGGTCAATCAGTTGATGAGTACATCAAAGAGAAAGAAAAGTCATTCCACGAAACAAAAGAGACAATCAAGAAAAGATTCAAAGATGTATTCGGTAATCCATTGAAGGACTATCCATACAACGAGGAGTTCGAAGTTGAAGACCTTTAGAACACTTGCGATAGAAGAAACCGTTGCATCCTTACAAGAGAATCAGATCAATATATTCGATAATCCCTTTAGATTAGGGTCAGAAATGTTCTTTGAAACTATCAAAGAAGCACGAAGACTACATTTAGAGGGTAGTTACATACCTACTGCAGTAGATAAGACCCTTTTAGAAACAGATTTAGGGGAGTTTGCAGAGTATGAAGGACAACATGTACCATTAGATTGTCCTATGCATGAAGAGAAAGATGTAGAGTTAAACTCACCGAAAGTTGGTGGGCCAAAAAAGTATTATGTGTATGTTAAAGACCCCGAAACAAAGAAGATAAAGAAGATAACATGGGGTGACACAACAGGTTTAAAAGTCAAACTAGGAAACGAGAAAGCAAGGAAATCGTTCGCTGCAAGACACAAATGTGATCAGGCAAATGACAAGATGACTGCTAATTATTGGTCATGTCGTTTACCTCATTATGCAAAACAACTGGGTCTTAGTGACGGTGGAAACTTCTTTTGGTAAACACTATATACTAACATGAGGAAAGAATTTCATCAGTTTCAATTGGATGGAAGAAAGGCAATAGTTTACTTTCACACCGAAATGGGGTGGGAAGTAGATTTATATGAAAACGATGTATTCCTAGAGACAAGAAAGGTTCACGATCACTCAGAGTCATATGCTGAGGATGTTGCAGAAAATTTTGTTCAAGGAATATACGGTGTCTAAACCATACAGAGAAGAAATTTTAGAGAAACACGGAACTAGAGAGACTTATAGAATAAGGGAGTTTGAAGAAACCCTCGAAGATCGAGAGTTAATCTGGCACCGAGATGCAGAAACACGAAGGGTGTCTGTATTATCAGGGGATGGTTGGAAGTTACAGTTAGATGATGAACTTCCACAAACTTTAAAGGTAGGGGAAAGGTATGCTATACCTAAGTTAAAGTACCATCGGGTTATAAAAGGCAAAGGAAATCTTGTTATAAAGATTGAGAATATATAAATAATACTGTTATGAGTTATAAGTCAGAAAACTGGAAAGAGAAACTAGAACAAGTCCGTAATCACATTGCTTTAAAAGAAGGTAGTGTGGAGAAGACTGCAGATGAGATTCTTGAGTCACAGATCGAAGAAGAACTTAATACTTTTGATGACATTCAAGAAGTCACCGATAAAGAAATTAACGCCGTTAAGAAACTCTCTAAGCTTATTGAAAAGGCAAAGAAAGATTATTTCAAGATTGCAAAAATGGGTGATAAGACTCTCCAAGACACAAAGTTTAACGGGAAGTACGAGTCTCTTCTTCAAGCACAACAAGACATTCTTTCATTAATTGGTGAACTTACCAATGAAAAATTGATGCAAGGTGAAGAAGTTGTTGAAGAAGAAGTAATTCTTGAAGCTTCAATGGGTGATATGATTAAGAAAGTATTCAATACCAAGAGTGAAACAGAAGCAATGGGTATTGCAAAACTTCTTAACATGACCGATGTTAAAGTTGCACTTGCAATGCAGAAACAAAATCCAAAAGGATTTGTTAAAACTACATTCGCGATGGGTGCAGACAACAAGAACAAAGATATGATTAAGGATAAAGACCTTATGAAAATGTTCAAGAAAGCTGGTGTCAAACCATTACCCGAAGGTGTCGAAATCGAATCAGAAGAATCAGTTGAAAAGACTACAGAGAAACTCGTAGAGAGAAACATGTTGGGTCGTCTTGCAAAACAACTACAGCTCAACGAAGAAGGCAAACAAAAAATGTTTGCGTACTTTGAAAAAGGAGAACTAAACCAATCATGAGTATACAAGACTTACCCCAAGGATTACTAGAAGCATCTAGAACAGTCCTACAAAATTCTAAGGACTATGAAGAGTTCTTTAAATCTGCACTAAAGAAGTTTGGTGTAGAATCACCAGCAGATTTTAAATCAGACGAAGAAAAGAAAAAGTTTTTCGACTATGTAGATAAGAACTACAAAGGAGAAAAGTCTGAATCTGTAAAAAAGTATAGTCGAAGTTTTCGTTTAGACGAGGCTTCGTTAAACTATGTCTATTTCGATAAAGCAGAGGCAAACAAATTCTCAAAGAAAATTGCATCTTTCGTAGATTCAGTTGATGTCGAGAGATCAGTAGCAGGTCACTTTAATGTTAAAGTTAAAGGAGACAAACAAGGACTTAAGAAAGCTACTGATGTTGCAATCAAAATGTCAGAGAGTGTTGAAGTAGTTTCCGAAGCAAAGAAAGGAAAGTACAAATCTAAGAAACAAAATAACATTATCCGTGATATAGAAAAACTCAAAAAACAAGAGAAGAAAGACGGACACGATGTAAAAGACATCGATGCAATAGTCAAGATGATTAAAAAAGGTCTAGAGACTGAAATGTATGATGACATGGAAATCATGACTGGTAAAACTCTTAAACTATTAGATAAACATATGATGAATATGGATACTATGCCTAGAGAAGATATTGCACAGATAATCCAAAAACACGACATAGACATGTATGATATGATATTCGGGTATTAAACCATGAACTTATTCCAACAGATCAAAGAAAAAAAAATACTAGACAAAGATGGTAAAGTCGATGCACTAGGGCCTTATGGTAAATCTAAACTTACTGGTCAGGAAGTTGCAAACTATTTCAAGAAAAACAAAGTAAAAGACCCTGAGATCAAAAAAGCAGTCGAGGTTGCATTAGACCTTAGTGGTGCAATGGATGTCGCTGGAAAAGAAATCCAAAAGTTCTTTGGAAGAAAGATAAGAAACTCTAAAGAAGTAAAAAGAGCTCTTAAGTATGCAAACGAATCATTTGAAATGAATCAATTGGTTTGTATGTTGCATGAAGATGTATTGAATCTTACAGAAAAGAACCTTATGCCTGATATCCAAAAGATAGTTGACACTAAAGGTGCAGCTAAAGTTGGTGGTGTAATGTTAGATATGTTCACTGCATCTATGATTTCAAAAGTTTACGACAAAGTAAACGATCAGAACAAGAAGAAGATGGAAAAAGCAAAGATCGAAGTTCTTGTTAAACTTGCACATAAAGTTATGGGTATGAAAGAGGAACAAGTTGCAGAGATCATAGAAGGTAAGACCCTCAAACAATTAAAGAAAATTTATAAGAAAGATGTTAAAAACTATAACAACAATAGAGACATCTCTCAAGGTGCTGCAATGGCATTTGCATACTGGGCAATCAAAAATGGGGACATAAAAACAGATGACCCTGATGAATTTGACCAGTGGTTAGATGATAATCTATCAGAATGGATAGCTGCAGACGGTACTAGAAGAAGAGTACACGAAAAAGACAAGAGAAAATCAAAGGTAACTGTTAAAGAAGGTGGTAAATCTCAAGCACAACAAGCTGCAATTGCAATCTCTAAGAAAGAGAAAGCAGGGAAGCCTGGATATGATAAAGAAGGTAAGTCACTTAAGAAAGAATCAGTTATGGATTCCTACAGAAAAATGTGGGAAGATGCAGTAGAAGAAGATATTGACGAAGCATTCTCCAAGAAACCCGCAAAAGGTAGAGATATTGCAAAGAAGATGATGAAGAGTAAGACAATGAAAGGTTTTGCTAACAAAGTTAAGAAAATGAAAACAGTTACCGCTGTTCAGTTAGATAAAATGTTGCCAGATTATGTCTCAGGTGGAGATATTGGGGCAATGTTTGAAGATGCAGTAGAAGAAGAAACTATTGTAGAGAAGAAAGAAATGGATTCAAAAGTAATCGAAAAGATTGCAAAGTTAACCGATCAAAACGATCATAATAAAGCTGTAATGGACTTAGCTCGTTACATGAGAGAGATGAAAGTCGTTAAGATGATGGAACACATGATTGCAATGCATAAAATCAATGGTTCTATGTCTAGTGATATGATAAACATAAGAAAAGAAATGTTAGACTTATGTTTGAAGAAAGCTAAGAAGTTATATGATAACTTTGATGACATATACAAGGCATTCTAATGGCTAAACTCACGGCTGCAGAAGTACAGAAGATTCTTACCACAGATGGTAGGACTAAACTTTTTAAGGAGAAACTTAGGAAGTTAGGTTATGTGAAAGATGCAAAGGAAGTATCCAAAGTTATGGAGAAAACTGCAGATTTTGCTATGATGTCAGACGGTGGGAATAAGAAGGTTGCTCGTGCAGTTGCAAAAGCAAAAGACGAGAAAGACCTTAGAAAGAAATTAGAAAAGATTTCAACTATGAGTGGTGGAAAGTATTCTGAAGCTCAGGAAGATGAAGTAATCGATAGAGCTATCGATGCATTTAATAGTAAAGCACAGGGAATGCAACTCAGACCCGATGCAAATATGTTGATGCAGTTAAGAAAGTTTGCCGATACAAAGAAGGATAGTGAAGTCAGAACAGACGACATGAAGAAGATCAAAGTCAAACATAAGGATGCGATCAAAGTTCATGATGTTTTAATGTCTGTTAAGGCTCCCATTCGTGATAAATACACTAGACTATTACAAAAAGATAGTAAATCATTTAAGAAGACTTTCAAAGATATTTTGAAAATCGCAAGTTAGGAGATAAAAATGGCATTATGGGGAGTATCAGACGCAGACGAAAGTAAACCAAAATACTTATCGGATGCAGATAAAAAGAACACCATCGCTAAATCAGAAGGTTGGGTACTAAAGAAAACTGTAGGTTCTAGAAACCTAGAGGAGATTTTAGTCGCAACTGGAGCAGACCTATCAGTTGGTATTGGACAAGCAGATATAACAGAGATTGATTTCGTTACAACAGCATTTGATAAATCAGATGGTGGAACATTATCCGTTAAAGTTATATTCAACGAGAATGTGACTGTAAGTGGAACACCACAATTAACTGTTGTTAACAGTGTTAATTCAAATCACACATTATCGTATGCAAGTGGTTCAACAACCAACGAACTTATATTCAATCTTGCAATTGCAGCGGGTAACGCAGCAACTGATGCAGACGATGTATTAAGTATTGGTGCAAACGCAGTTTCACTTAACGGTGGAACAATCGTTGACAGTGTCGGCGGTGGTAATGCAACCATTACTTCAAGTGGTGCAATAGGAACTGCAGCTGGAACAATTACTGTTGTAGCATAGGTTTAGGGGAAGATTATGAAGATTAAAGTTTTAGGTTCAGAAGCTGCATGTGGAACAAGTTCGGGCAATGGCTCGAGTTATAGTGGTGCAACACATGTAAGAGTAGTTAACTCAGGTTCTACAAACAGATTAGTATCTGTAGAGAACTCAAGTAATTCTCTTATAGGAACATTCACACTAGGTGGTGGAGCATCTGAAATAGTTGTAAAAACTCAGACTGATGAGGTATTCGCTGCACATGCAGAGGTTCTTGCAGTCGGAATAGCGGTGGAAAATTAATATGAAAACATTCAATCAATTCATAAACGAAGGAATTGCAAGAGGTTCAACCTTGCAAGGAGCTGGACTAAGTTCAGAACAGATACCTCACGACATCGATGATGTTGATGTTAAAAATAAAGTCAATGCAATTTTGGGACATACTGCAGTATCAGAATACTTGTCACCAAAAGCTGCAGTTGAACAGATGAAAGCAAAACTTTCTCAACTAGGTTTAAATCCTCAGACTGCAGATGAGGAATTAGAGTTCTCCGAAACTGGAGAATTCGACTTAAACTTCTCAAGATATGGAGAGATCATTGGTAAAACTGGCAACAGTGAGATTGATGAGATCGAAAAGGAAGAGAAGGTTGTTTCACTTAAGGTGAAATACGAACAACTATCTAACGGTAGTTACAAGGTATACGGGTCATTAGTATAACGGGTCGTGCCGATACTAATCCAAGTAATAATAGATTAGTACCCTCGGGTACTATGAAGTGAATCCAAGTCAAGGACTCGTACACCTCCCTTCGGGGTGACCTACATACTATTACATTATGAGTCTTTTTGATAAAATCACAGCAAAAAACTTTCAAGCGTTTGCATTAAAGCATTACGATGACCCTCAATGTGAGTCTTTAGAAGACTTCCAAGAGGATTTACGAAGGTTTAGATACCTAAAACGGTTACTACACCGTTACCACAACAATGGTGAAATGAGGGAACGCCTCATGTTAAACCATCTAATATGTCTATTCAATGTCTTTGGTTTCGAACCATGCATGAGAATGTTAAAGTTTAAGATCAAAGATGACTCATACTGGACATCCATCAAAACTATGTTACTATATCTTGGTTATGTTGAAAACAACTGGGAACCTGATGTAGAACTCGATCTTTCCCTTGCACAACGATTAAGAGAACTTTAGATTGCTATAAATAGTTCTATGAGAATCATAGACACATTAATTGTATTCCGAATCATTAAACTGTTAGTCACACCGTTTAATAAACAGAAAGCCTTTAAGTTGGGTTTCATCGATTCAAAAGGTAAAAGAATAACTCACAATGAGGATGGAACTAGAAACGACCCATTCACAAAGATGGAGAAGAGTTCTTATACTCTACTTCATAGATTAGTATTCAACCTTAAAAAGATCATAGAAAAGGTTCCTTTTGGTAAGACACAATTTGCATCATACGCTGTTGCACTTGCAATACTAAAGGAACATTGTGAACTATCAGATGACCAAGCAGAAGAACTCTACGAGAAGTTCTATCGTCATTTGAAAGAGACAAACCAACTGAATCCTGAACACATTACAGAGTCAGTTGGGTTTCCCGTATTAACTAGAGGAACATATAGACTTCGTCACTATACTAGAGATTTAAACGATGAACAACTTGACCCTAAGACTGCAGTCGATATCCAAGGAGAGATTGCAAAGGTATTTGGAATCTCAGTATATGAGGGTTATGTTGGTGAATCTAAAATCTACTTGAGTGCTGAAGATGTTTATTGAGTCAGTCCTAGAAATAGTAAACATGGTCTTCAAACCACTGAAAGACCTGAAAGAACCAAAGTATAAGAAGTTAGAGATTTGGAATCAGGGGTGGGAGACTATCGATATAGGTACACCACCTACAGGAAACGAAGTTGTTAAAGAGATTCATCAGGTACAGGATGAGTACAGAACTGCAACAGACGAACAGAAACAACAGTACATTAATTGTGATATGGATGCATCATATTACATTAAACTCTACATGGAAGATCATGATTTAGATTATGATGAAGATGAGATTGAATTCATCGAACAACAATGTAGACCTATCATAAAACATTATAAGAACTTTTACAATCGACCAAGACCATATCAAGTTGCAGAGGCATTAGATATAGAGTTTGATCGATTCGTAACTAAAACTGCAAAGACACCATCATTCCCAAGTGGACATACAGTCCAACCTATAGTCGTTGCAGAGTATTATGCAAAGAAATACCCACAACATAGATCAGGACTTATGAAGGGTGCAAAGATATGTGGTTATGGAAGAGTAATCGCTGGAATGCATTATCCCTCAGATTATGATGCTGGTGTGAAATTAGGAGAAGAACTAATAGACTTCCTAAACATGGGATTGAAAGAAGATGCTCCAGTTAACTCAACAGGAGGTGGAATATCCATGCCTCCTACAATGAAGAAAAAGAAAAAGAAAGATGAAGTCCTAAAACGATTCTAATATATTATGAAATTTCTGAACGCGTTGGCATTATTAACAAGTCTAGGTATCGCAGGTATCGCTGCATACTTTTCTGTATTAGGACTTGCAACTATATTTGCTGGTGCATATCTCGGTGTCATTATCATGGCATCAACCCTAGAGTTTGGTAAGATAGTTACAGCTGCATATGTACATATCTTTTGGGACAAACTCAATTCAATCAAATACTATCTCTCATTCTCAGTCTTTGTATTGATGTTAATTACATCACTAGGTATATTCGGTTACCTTGCAAAGGCATCCAGTGACACATCATACGAGACAGCAGCTGCACAACAAGAGATCGATAACATCGATAGAAAGATCGGTAGAGAAGAACTACAACTATCTCTAATCAACGACAGAATCGATAGTTTATCAGAGGGTGGAGTAGATGTAACAGACTCAGTGAATGCACAAATAGTAATCAGAGATGGTGCATGGGACAGAGTACAGGGTGATATAGACTATGCACAGGAACAGATCAATAGTCTAAGAAGTGAATTGACTGCATTAGATACTGCCGTATCAGAACTCAGAGACAAGGGTGTAGAAGTAATTACACTGGACGAGGGTGGTGTCTTTAGACAAGGTGAAACAGAGAAGATAGATTATGTTGCACAGGCAGATCAATTGTATGAACAACAGTCAGAACAAAGAGAACAGATTCGTGCAGACATAAAAGCACAACAGGATAACATAGACAAGTATAGAGAACAAGCACAGACAACCATCAATGGTGCGAATGCAGAGATCAGTCGATTAAGGAACCTATCAACAGGTGATGCAGAGGAAAAAATCCAAGAGATTGAGAAATACAATGGACAAATCGATGACATCTATGATATAATACAAGAACTCAGGGAAGAGAAGTTTCCTTTTGAACAGGAGATTCTCGGATTCGAGAGAGAAGTAGGGCCAATTAAGTATATTGCAGAGGTTATATACGGACAGGATGAATCTGTCAAGTACCTTGACAACGCTATTAGAGCGGTCATTTTTGCCCTAATATTCGTATTTGACCCGCTGGCAATACTTCTTCTCATCACATCAGTCGGACTGATTGCTCGGAGAATAGAGGAAGAGAAACCCAAGGTGGTGGAGAACAGATATGTTATCCAAGTCCCTAAGAAGAAGTTAGAAGAAATACAGAAAAACACCTTGTAAAAACCACATCCCTACTGTATAATAGTAGATATGCTATGGTTGGAAAGGAAATACCTTTCACAGGTTGTGTCACTTCTAGACTCGGCCAAGTGGAAGAATGAGAATACACTAAATCACCGTTGTCCTTATTGTGGAGATTCCCAAAAGAATCAATACAAGGCAAGGGGATTCCACTTTACCGTGGAACAAAACTTCGTATACAAGTGTCATAATTGTGGTAAATCTACCTCAAGTGTGAACTTCCTCAAAGATCACTTCCCAGTTATTCATAAAGAATATATAAAAGAATGGCTAGCAGAACAAGGTAAGAAACCAAGAACAAAAAAACAGAGAAGTAGTAATGATTTTAAGTTTACTCCGCGAAAAGAACTTCTAAATATGAAAGAAGTCGATTTGACAGCATTATGTTTTCGTGCAAATGAGAAGGCAGTATCGAGGGATTATCTTGAATCAAGACAGGTTCCCAAAGAACAGATAGAAAAACTATGGTTTGTGTCTCAAGCACAAACACTTGCTGGATTCTCAGAAAAGTACAAGAGTAGGGTTCTTGGTAATGACCCTCGAATCGTCATTCCATTCTATGCACAGGATGGAGAATTGATTGGTGTCAGTGGTCGTGCAATAAATGATTCACCATTGAGATATTTAACCATGAGATTCGTAGATGATGTTCCACTTATCTACAACATTAATAATGTGGACAAAACAAAAACTATCTTTGTGACAGAAGGCCCACTAGATAGTTTATTCCTTCCAAACAGTATTTCAGTCGGTGGAAGTGATTTTAAGAAATTAGATAGAGAATTAAAAGACAAAGCAATACTCGTATATGATAACGAACCAAGAAGTACAGAAATAATTAAAAAGATCACCGAGGTCATTGATGACGGGTGGTCAGTCTGTATATGGAATGATAGAAGGATATCAGATTATAAAGATATCAATGATATGATTCAAGGTGGGTTGACTCAGGATGAGATTGTGGAGATCATTACTTCGAATACTTACAGTGGCCTGTCAGCAAAAACAAAACTATCGGAGTATAAAAGAACATGAATCAGAACGGTAATGGTGGAATCAAAGTTGTCAAGTCAGACGGAAGTAAAGTATCAATCGATCTAGATAAGATTCACAGAATGGTAGAGAAAGCCTGTAGGAATATTACAGGTGTATCAGAATCGATGATTGAAATGAACAGTGGTCTTCAATTCTATGAAGGTATATCTACACGGGAGATTCAATCTATATTGGTTAAATCTGCACATGACTTGATTGATGTTACTAATCCTAATTACCAGTTTGTAGCTGCAAGACTATTACTATTTGCAATTCAGAAACAAGTATTCAATACCAAGTGGAAGGACAGTGAAATCTATCCACCACTTGATGATATCATCAGAAGGAACATTGACGCTGGTGTATATGACTCTCAGATTCTAGAACAGTATGATGAGGATGAGATCAATCGATGTAACAGTTTTATTAAACATTCAAGAGATTTAAACTTTACCTATGCTGGACTACAACAGATTGTAGACAAGTATTTGGTACAAGATAGATCAAGTGGTGAGGTATTTGAGACACCACAATTTATGTACATGCTTATTGCAATGACATTATTTCAACATTACGACAAAGAGGTCAGACTAGACTATGTCAAACGATACTATGATGCCATATCAAATTTCAAAATTAACATACCGACACCTATCATGGCAGGGGTCAGAACTCCACTCAGACAATTTGCAAGCTGTGTTCTCGTTGACTCCGATGATTCACTACAGAGTATATTCTCCAGTGACCATGCGATTGGAAAGTATGTTGCACAACGAGCTGGGATTGGAATTAACGCTGGGAGAATTAGAGGAATTGGCTCTAAAATTAGGGGAGGTGAAGTCCAACATACAGGAGTTATCCCATTCCTTAAGAAGTTTGAAAGCACAGTTAGGTGTTGCACACAAAATGGAGTCAGAGGAGGTTCAGCAACCGTCCACTTCCCAATCTGGCACCAAGAAATCGAAGACATCCTTGTCCTCAAAAACAACAAAGGAACCGAAGACAACAGAGTTCGTAAGTTGGACTACTCAATACAACTTTCCCAAATCTTTTATCAAAGATTTTTGGAAAACGGAGAAATAACTTTATTCTCTCCACATGATGTGCCTGGCTTGTATGAAGCATTTGGTACAGATGAGTTCGATGAATTGTATACAAAGTATGAGAATGCATATTCAATACCTAAGACAAAGATAGGTGCAAGAGAACTCTTTACAGACTTATTGAAAGAACGAGCAGAGACTGGCCGTATCTACATTATGAATATAGATCATAGTAATACTCATAGTTCATTTAAAGACAAAGTGAACATGAGTAATCTATGTCAAGAGATAACATTACCTACAGACCCAATCGATCATATCGATGGAGAGGGTGAGATTGCATTGTGTATACTATCTGCAGTCAATGTAGGTATTGTTAAGGAAGAAGAAATGGAATCTCTTTGTGACCTAGCAGTGAGAGGACTTGAAGAACTGATAGATTTCCAAGAATATCCAGTAAAAGCTGCAGAACGATCAACCCTTGCAAGACGAAGTCTTGGTATTGGTTATATCGGACTGGCACATTTCCTTGCAAAAAACAAGGTAAAGTACGATGACCCTAAAGCTTTAGAACTGGTACACGATCTTACAGAGAGGTTTCAATTCTATCTTCTTAAATCGTCAAACAAAATTGCACAAGAGAAAAGTGCTTGTGCATGGTTTGATAGAACAAAGTATGCAGATGGGATACTTCCCATTGACACATACAAAGATTCCGTTGACGAACTTGTTAAACCAAAATACAAGATGGACTGGGAAGGACTTAGAAAGGATATCCTTGCACATGGACTAAGACATAGTACATTGACTGCACAGATGCCGTCTGAGTCGTCTAGCGTGGTCTCTAATGCAACAAATGGTATTGAACCACCAAGAGATCATCTAAGTGTTAAGAAGAGTAAGAAAGGAACCCTTAAACAGGTTGTACCACAATACTCTTTATTGAAGAACTCATACACCTTACTATGGGATATGCCTGACAATACAGGTTATATTAACATAGTTGCAGTGATGCAGAAGTTTTTCGATCAAGCAATTTCAGGTAATTGGTCATACAATCCTGAAATGTATGATAACAATGAAGTACCAGTTTCGGTAATGGCAAAAGACTTATTGACTACATATAAATACGGGTGGAAAACATCTTATTACCACAACACAATGGATGGTAAAGTAGAAGATGTTATGGTTGAAGAACAACCCGTGATGGATGACCCTTTCGAGGGTAGTGAGGAAGACTGCGATGCCTGTGCGATTTGAAGATAGGACTATAGAATATATCGTAAAAGATGCTCTAGCGAGTGAGAAGAAATCAGATATAAGTGGAAGGACAAATCCTGATACATGGCAACTGATGAAAGAAGGATATGTTGTTTTAAGGAACTTCATACCTAAAGAACTGATTCAGATTACCATGGACACATGGCAAACGATGGAATTAAACCCTCAGTCATATCCTGAGTTTGGACATAAAGAAAAAGATATAATAGAGAACTCACCCGAGGATACTTTATTTAAATCAACTGGAATCTACAATGCACCATTTGGTGTTGCATTACATAGATGGATATGGGATGAACTGAAACATCATATTGATCTAGAGTTACATGAGACATACTCTTACTCTAGAAAATATGATAGAGGTGCATACCTTAAAGCTCATGCAGATAGACCATCGTGTGAGATCAGTGGGACATTATGTTTAGATTATAAATCTGATGATAATACACCATGGTCGATATGGGTAGATAATTCTAGTGATTGGATAAACAGACCTAGTGAAATATATACTGAAACCCAAGAGATTCCTATAAGATATAGGAAGACTGCAAGGAGAATTGATTTAGAGGTAGGTGATCTACTATTATATCAGGGCCCTAATGTTGCACACTGGAGAGAGAAACTCTTAGGAGAATATAGTTACCATATATTTGTACATTTTTATAATGTAAATGGACATACTCATATGCTACCTAATTCTGATTCTGCATATGAATCTGTACCACAGAAGTATCAGTATCGACAAGAAGAGTTTAATCCATTGATGTATGATGGTAGAGTGTCAAGATATCATCCCATTGAGTATGACTCATGGAGAAGAAAGAGTTTTGATACTTTCATGGGTAATTGTTGGCATAGTCAGGATGCTTGGGTAAACCATAACAAGTCAGATTTTATTAATAATTATGAACCATTTGTACAGATAAAAGACGGAAAGGAAGTAGAAGGAAATAATAATTTTAAACCTAAGAATGCAGAGAGAATAGAAGCATTCAAAGTGAAGAGACAGACAAGAAGATGACAGTATTTAATAGAAAACAAGTAGACTTCACAAAAGAAAAGTTATTCTTTGGTGAGTCATTAAACACTCAGAGATTTGATGATTTCAAATATCCTATATTTGATAAACTAACTCAGAAACAATTAGGATTCTTTTGGAGACCCGAAGAGGTATCTCTACAGAAAGATCGTGCTGACTATCAACAGTTAAACAAAGCACAGAAACATATTTTTACCTCAAATCTGAGGTATCAAACCTTACTTGACTCGGTTCAGGGAAGAGCACCATCCATAGCATTTCTACCCTTTGTGTCTCTACCTGAACTTGAGTCTTGTATCATCACTTGGGACTTCATGGAGACCATACACAGTAGGTCTTATACTCACATCATAAAGAATGTGTATGCAGACCCAAGTGACATCTTTAATACTATTTTAGATGAGGATGCAATTGTAAAGAGAGCTGAAATGGTGACAGAAAGATACGATCATTTCATAGAATTAGGTAGAAAGAAACTATTAGGACTCAAGGTAGATGATTACGAGTTGTATGAAGCATTATACCTTGCAATAATGTCAGTGAATATACTAGAAGGACTTAGATTCTTTGTATCGTTTGCATGTAGTTTTGCATTTGGTGAGTTGAAACTGATGGAAGGTTCTGCAAAGATACTCTCGCTGATTGCAAGAGACGAAGCTCAACATCTTGCAATCTCACAGCACATTCTGAAATGTTACAAACAACATGAGAATGATAAGATCATGAACAAGGTAATGAAAAACAATGTAGATACTGTATACAAAATGTATGAGGATGCAGTAAACCAAGAGAAAGAATGGGCAGAATTCCTATTCAAAGATGGTTCGATGATTGGTTTATCTGTACCACTACTGAGTAACTATATTGAATTCATTGCAAACAAGAGATTACGAATGATTGGGTTTGACCCGATCTATGATATATCGAGTGCCAATAATCCATTACCATGGACTAAACATTGGTTTAATTCGAGAGGTCTACAGAATGCACCACAGGAGACCGAGATAGAGTCGTATGTTATTGGTGGAATTAAACAAGATGTCACAGATGACACATTTACGGACTTTAAATTATGATGAAAAAATGGTATCACATATTATGGGGAAGCAAAGAGGAAGACGAACTTGTAAAAAGAGTTAAGGATGTAGAAGCACAACTACATGGGATGGGAGACATCAACGATGAACCATCACAACGACCTGATGCTGACCCTGATGATTTAACAGTAGAAAATGCATACAAAACTAGATGGATTTGGTATCACACCATATTAGGAATACTAATGTTGATGGCAAACTTTATCATGTTAGCTATTTTCACACTACTTGCAATCAAACTATGAAGGAAGCAACAGAAAAGAAATTACTACAAGCAGCTAATCTTTCACCAAGTGAAGAGTGGATAGAAAGAATAGTTGAAGTACACCCAATGAAACAGGTTGCAGTTATGTCAGTTGTACAGATAGTTGTACTGATGGGGATGGGTGTTTGTATGTACATAATAGGGAGGATATTTTGATAGAGATATACGGAAAACCACAATGTCCATTTTGTGATAAAGCAAAAGCATTATGTGAACAAAAAGGATATGAATATACCTATAAACAATTAGGTGTAGATTTTACTAGGGAAGAACTCTTTGAACAGTTTCCAACTGCACGAACATTTCCACAAATTAGATTATTGGAATCAAGTAATACTTGGACATACATTGGAGGATTCACAGAACTAGATGCATGGAGTAGTATCAGTGGGAGACACCTCGTCAATGAAAAGCTTTAAATTATACCTACCAAAGAAGAGATATCAAGAGGTTGACAGTATGAGACTGCAACATATCTTCAATAGTATTGATAATACAGAGAACGAAGTCCGTGTCTATATAGAAGGTCAAGACTTTTTCGAGTCGGATGCACCTCATCCATTACCATATGCAACTTTAGATGGTAAAAAGAAGTCTTATGAGAACCTTTATACAGAAGCCATAGGAGAAAAGATTCATCATGACTGAGAATCAAACCAAGATATTTAAGTGTTATTGTCAAGAATGTAAATCCGAATGTGAAGTCGAGCATGAAATGGATGCACACCACTATCCAGTGTGTCATTGTCCGTTTTGTGGATGTGAGGTCGATGAAGATCAGATTGAAGAACTAGAATATGAAGATGGAGATATACTGTAAACAAAAGAACTTATTAGACCTTGCAATTAGTCATGCTAAGGCACTTAGCGTCGATTCTAAGGACGCTATAGTAACTATTAAACGATTACCACCACAATTCTCTCAGAAGGGTCTTATAGAGTACCCTAGAACCCTCGGAAAAAGAACTTATATCGATATATTCATCAAAATGGATGAAGAAAAAGAGATCACACTTGCACATGAAATGATGCATGTCAAACAGGTGTTAATTGACGGCGTAATCGATGAAAATGAGGCATATTTGTACGAAAAAACGGCCATTTAGGCCTTGACAATGGGCCGGGCTTTGTACTATAATGTATACATGATTGAGAAAAAGCAAACGGTAAAAAGAATCTTCGTTGATATGGACGGAGTTGTTGCAGACTTCCTGACTGGGTGTTCTGCAATGATGGGTAAACCCCTTACTTCTGATGATGCTGGTCATACTGAGTATGATAACAGAAAAGAAGAATTAACTAACAAAAGATTATTTGGTATGTTACCACCTATGGTTGACTATGCAGACTTGATTGGATATATCAAGCACACTGGTCTTCCTTGGGAAATACTAACAGCTGCTGGTACTATCAACAGAGAGTTAGTAGTTTATGATAAAAACAAGTGGGTTAGAAAGTATATTGACCCTAGTGTGGTTATCACTTGTACTTTCAGTGGAACTCAGAAAGCTGCATTTGCAAAGAAAGGTAGTGTTCTGATCGATGATAGACCAAAGAACATAAAAGCATGGGAAGATGCTGGTGGTATTGGTATCGTCCACGAAAGTGCTGAAAAAACAATTTTAAAGTTAAAGGAGTTAAGAAATGGTGGAAGTTAAAAGAGTAAGTCCTCTTTCAGGTCAAACCAACAGTATGTATCTTGATATATCTGCAGAGCAGATCGAAGAGTGGAACAAACCACCTTCACAACGAAGATATATCCAAGAGATATTTCCTAATTTAACTCAAGATGAGCGTGAGTTCATCATGACAGGTTACACAGTTGCCGATTGGAAGGCAATGCTAGTTTAAGTCAAGAGTAAATGGTCTATGTGGTTCCCGAGACGAGTATAAGAGTGGGGATTCGGAAACCCACCCCCATAGATTCCCCAAGGTTCACTACCTTGCTTGAAAGATAGAGAGAAAAACCTATTAGTGATAGGTGACTTAGGGACTCAAGACTAGAAACCCCTCGACACTGCTGAAGAGTATTGAATGAAGAGGGGTTTTGTTTCACCTATATATTACTATGTTAAATAAACTCAAGAATATCCTTATCTCCATATTCTTATGGAGTGTAAAAGTAACCAAGGCAATCGGTCTTGAGATACAATCATGGTTTATTACACGGTATAAGGTCACTGTATCATTCAATAAAGAATGGGGCGATGCAGATGATCGATCATACATAACAAAAAAGATCATTACTCAGAAAGAAAGGCACTTGAAATTTCGGGATGAGAATGGTAAAATAGTAGAGTATCGAAGTGCAGCTGGACTGAACTATATAATCGAAGACTACGAGTACGGAGAAGAAGAATAATGCAACAGATGTTAATCACATTAATACTTGTTCTTGGTGTAGGTTCTTATTACCTATACAATCAGAATGTTACTCTCAAAGAGAATAACACCAAATTAGAATATGCAATTGCTGAACAACAGTCAGCGATGGAAGCACTAAGAGAATCATATGAATTACAAGGTAAATCTTTGTTGAATATGAGTAGAAGGAATGCAGAGATAGAACAGGAGAAAGCTGAATATCTTGCAATCTTTAGTAGACACAATTTAGATTTACTTGCATTGAAGAAGCCTGGCATGATAGAACTCAGGTTTAACAATGGAAGTGAAGATGTAATGGAGACAATGGAAGATGAAACAGAAGACCTTTATAAGCTTACTGTCCCTGACACTACTGATTAGTGGTTGTTCTCTTCTCCCTGAGAAGAAGATACAGATAAACTCTACTCCAATAGAGATAGAGATTTTGCAACCTGATTTACCACGACCAGTACAATTGACAGCACCTAAATGGTTTGTAGTATCAGAGGCAAAGATTGTTAATCCATGTAAGAGAAGTATTCCATTCGACCCACCTAAGTTTAATGATGAGGGTGTGGAAGAACTTAAAAGACCTAAGACATGTGAACTATCAGAAAGGGACAATCCTGATTGGCCTGTGGGTTACACATATCTAGATCGATTCCTAGACGAAATGAAGCGTCAGAATAACGGTGAAGTGTTATTCGTTGCAACCACTATCGGTGACTACAAAGTCATGGCAGAGGATATGCAAGAACTAAGACGATACATCAATCAACTTGGAGAAGTTATTATATATTATAGAAATGTTACAATCAAGGGTGAACCCGCGGTTGGAGCTGCAGTGACGAAGAATGAGACCTCCAAAGATAAAGAATAATCAATTAGAATTTGCACCATACAATAATACTGTATATCAAATCTTCCCAACACCTTTTCTAAGAGGTGAATTAAGACTACCTCATCAACAGGTAGCAAAAGATTGTGAGTTCCTTATAGGTGAGATCAAGAAGTTTGATGATGACCCTAAAAGATATTACACCACATATTTCCATGAAAATGTAAGAGAAATGATGCGTAATACAGAGTGGTACACATCGTTTGCAAATCAGATCAAGGACACCTACATCGATTTCATAAGACAGAGTTTTGATATGAGAGTCGATCATCTATCTCGTAATGATATACATCTATTTGCATGGGTAAGTGTTTGGGAAGAAGGTATTACACATACCTATCACAATCATCAAGACTGCTTAATCAGTGGTACATACTATCCAGTAAACGAAGGTGGTCAATCAATCAAATTCTTAAGTCCTAATGTACATGCACAACATCCTTATGGTGGTCAGAGAATACAGGACTACAAATTAGATATGCCTAATACCAAAGGGATTGGTTCAGGACATAGTCACATTGAAATGGAGATCAACCCGACATGTGGAGAATCCATGATGTGGCCATCAACACTATTACATACAGTATCAGAACAACAAGGTGAATATAGACGAGTTGCAATATCATTTAACTTAAAACATAACGACCCTCTAACACATACAGAGGACGGAGAGGATTTATCATATGAATTTCTACAGTATTGATACGCTATTCAAGCAATCAGCTGAATGGGATGTTACTTGGGATGATGATCTACAATGTTTCATGATAGATAATTACTACGAAGACCCCGAGGGTGTTTTCAATCATCTTGAGAAGAGAGATATACCATTATGGAAGTATAACGAAGAACGAGAAACCCCTAATGGACGCGATTACATTGATGCAAGGGTAGTAGATAAGGTAGGCCACCCTACTAGAATATGGTGGAACTCTATGGAAAGAGTATTAGATATATGTAGAATCAAATGGCATAAGGGTGATTACACTTGGAGAGACGATATCGAAGTGAACTGTTTTAAGACTAAGACAATCTTTGATAACAAATTACAACACTACCCACATATCGATGGGAACTTTGATGACCCTGATAACGAAGCAGTTATCAATATGCTGGTCTATCTAGATAAACAAGAGGATGGTGGAACTGCAGTATACGAACAATGCTGGACTCCTAACATGGAACACGAAGGTCTGATTCAACCAGTAGAAGAAATGATGGACTTAAAACATGTTATACCAGCTAAATATAATAGATGTGTATTGTTCCTAGGAAACAAAATGCATGGTGCATATATAAAAGACTATAAACAATATGAACACAGCTGGAGATACTCTCAAGTAATGTTCTTTCACCCTAAAAGATAATGCCAAAGCAAAGAGTACAAGTAATACACAATGATACTGATGCACCAAAGAAAGCTGGTGATGGTAACTTTTTGATTGTTCATGATGAGGCAGTCAATCCAGCCATGTGTGCAGAGATCATAGAAAGGTTTGAAGAGATACCACTTGTCGAAGTAGAAGCTCACGGTGGTAATAAGTTCTTACCAGTAGATGAGTCATATCATGGTGTAACACATAGATATGAATCTCAAGGTAGAATACACGGTAACATATTTCCAGGCCATCTCTTTAATGACATATTTGATATGGTAGGATTTGCATTACCAAAGGGTATGGAGTTTGGTGAAGTTAATTATGTACAGATTATAAAGTATCCCGAAGGTTCATTCTTTCCATGGCATAAAGATGTCGCAGATGATCGTGATACGGGAACAGCAATATTAATGTTAAATGACAACTTTGTAGGTGGTCAATTAAATGTAGCTGGTCATAGGTTCTTGACCAAGCAGGGAACTATCATAGGATTTAACAATCCTACTAAAGTTTTCCATAATGTAGAACCAATATATAAGGGGAGTCGATACTGTTTAGCAATATGGTTCGGTCTCGCATTAGAAGAAGAATAACCAAGAGGAAAAGTGCCAGTAAAATTCGGAAAAACATCAACTAACTACAATCGTGCAACAGGGAAAACAACTTTGGTGCATGACTATATGAAGTGTAAATCGAATTCGGAACTGATAGAGGCATATAATAAAGATGGTATCAAACCAAAACTCAAACAGAAAGTCAAGAATGAAATTGTTCGAAGAAATAAGTTGGGAATTGCAAGGGTAGTCTTTAATGCTATTCCATCAGAGTAAAATCGGATTTGTACATGTACCACGAACAGGTGGTACGAGTGTAGAACACGCCCTCATGAAAAAGTATCCTCAAGTGGTACAACTTCATGCAAATAAGTTCTATGATAGACCAATTATAAAAGTTATATCAGTACATACACTGAAACTGCCAGGCGGTGAGTTGGAATATCAAAAGAAACATGCAACACACGATGAGTTATGGGAAGTAGCAAAGAACTATAAGTTCTATGCAACTGTAAGACATCCCTTGAGACGATTAGAGTCGATGTATAGACTACTGACATTTTCTCAAACAGATGGAGTCCCTTGGACAACATTAGAGTTTAATGAATGGGTATATAATCTAGTAGAGAATTATACCATGATGGAAGAACAGGACATATTAGATAGTTCTATGTTCCATCTAACACAATCTGCAATGATAGGTAATGCAGAATGGCATAAGACAGAGGAAGGTACTATATGGGAAGCACTCGATATAGAACCAAGACATGATTATAAATTGTCTGACCAACCTATCGATTGCAATTGGAGTAGTGAATCACTGCAAATGATAAGGAATTATTATGCAGAAGATTTTGAAAGATTTAGTTATAGATAATGGGGCGGTAGCTCAGTAGGGAGAGCGACTGGTTTGCATCCAGTAGGTCGTAGGTTCGATTCCTATTCGCTCCACCATCATCGAGAACATATGGAAAAGAGAACAGTTAAACAGGAAGATACAAGAGAAGTACATGATCTAGGAGAACATATTATCTTATTTGATAATTACTTCTCAAATGAATTTTGTGAGGACTGTATTACGATCTTTGAAGAAGCAGAAGCATCAGGATTAGTAGTAGGTAGACAGAATAGTGGTCTATCGATCAAAGATCAAGCTCTTATTCATACTCAAATACCAGCGAGTTCATTACCACTTGCAAAACATCTAGTCGATATAATCAACTACGATATAATACCTGAGTTTCTCAAGAAATATGATATTGCATCACAATATGATTGCATCAATGTAGGTGGTGCAAAGATACAAAAGACATTACCAACAGAGGGATATCATGTCTGGCATATGGAACATTCCAATCAGATGGATAGTTATAGATCAATATGTGCATGGGCATTGTTTTTAAATGATGTAGAAGAAGGTGGTGAACTAGAATTCCTATATCAATCTAAGAGAATAAAACCAAAGAAAGGAGATTTTGTATTGTGGCCTGCTGGATATACCCATCACCATAGAGGTAATCCACCACTAAAAGGAGTCAAATACATATACACAGGATGGCTAGATACTTTATAAGAAAAATATTAGATAGAGATATCGACACTCTCATTCGATACGAACAGAGAGAGGCAAGAGGTACAGATATCACACTATCTGCAAAGAACAGAGAACAATGGCAACATTGTATAGACACATATGAATATCCTATTGCATTGATCGACAGTGAGTCTGATCTATTGTGGGGATGGTTACTTGCATGTCAGGTAGAAAATAACATATGGATAAGACAAATATTCATACTCAAAGAATATCGTGCATCACTGGCTGCAGATAATCCTGAAAGAATGGAATATGCAGAAGGATTTGGTGCTGAATATGATACTGATGAGTCAAAGACAAAAAGACCAATACCATATATCATGGCAGAAGCAGAGAGACTCGGTGGTTATGCAATATCACCTATTGCAGCTGATAACCATGTAGCAATACAACACCTTACATATAGAAAATGGTCTACAGAAGGTAAACAATGGTTATACCCTGAATGGTATAATGGTGAGACCATGAGAATAATACTTTGGAATGATGTATAGTTTTGAAGAAGTAAAAAAACTCTTGTTGAGACAAGAGAAATATATAACATATAAGTCGCTGACCAGCGACAAAGAACACACTAGATTAGTAACAATACCGAAGGACTTTCAAAAAGACTCGGACAAGATAGTAGTATGGGATATGAATTTATCATCATGGCACGATGTGCAGATAAACACCATAGTATCTATTGTAGAGCCAGTTTCTGATGTATAAATACTAATGTGACAATTATGTGACAAGAACGAGTAGGGAAACCGAAGGTCAGTCACGGATAGTTACAACACATAATGGAGGAGATAACAATGCGTAACTTTGCATCATTGTCTGCCTCGTATCTTAGGAAACAGGGTAGACAATTTCATAAACTAATGAAATCGGGTAGACTGAATAAAGTAATCAACGCTTCGTTCTAAAACCCTATTGAGGATATACGACTCTAGTGTTATAATTATAGTATTAGAGTCGTGTACTAAATAAGTGAGTACATAATTTAAGGAGTGAAAAATATATTATGGCAGTTGCAAATATCTATGTTTATTGTGGTGAAGGTGGGTTATCCATATCTGATGTCAATCGACTATCAGAATCACTATCCACAAATCGTCAATGGGAATCCCACGAAGGGATTAGTCTTACAAGCTTAACCGTTATAACTAACGAGGACAGCGATCAATTCTACAATCAAGGTGGAAGAGTTATATTCCAACCATACACATATGACTATGGTGGATTTTGGAATCATATAACATGTTACAAACAAGGATATCTAGATCAACATGATGATGATAAAGTTATAGTTATTACTACACCTATGATATGTCATGATCTAGTCGGAATCCCTATGTTAGAACATGCACCAGTACAAGGTAAGACTGAGAACGCATCACAGAATATCGATGATGAAGATAAGAAACTCATCATAGATCAACAACTATATCCAGTGCAACAATTCAATAACTGGTACAACGATGAAACAGACTTTTCACCATTCTTTATGGGTTGTGCAGCGGGTACTGCAAGAATGATATACAATGCATTGAATGATAATATCGAAGAATTAAAAGCTGATTATGACCCAACTCCATATGGTCTACAGCAATATCTAGAATGTGAACTCGAAGAGAAGTTCTTTTGGATGAATCAACCTAAAGGTATCATTGCACCTTATACTATAGGTAATAAGGATGCACAACTAGAACGAAATGAACTATGGGAATCAAATGTAAGACCATGGTTTGTTGATAATCCTCCTGATGGATATGGATGGAGAGGACTAGGTGGTGAAGCTGAATCTCTTCTATGGGAATTCACTCATGAATGGCGTACCATATCAAGACAAGTAAGTTTTATACATTTCGAGGGAGACACAGATACTATTCTAGAGGATGAGTTTGCTCGATGGTGGATATTGTAAAAAAATACCATAGTAAACATACTTCTTTCTTTACACCCGAAGAATGTCAACACATAATATCCGTCTTTGAGAAATACAAGGATGATATTCCACATGGAACAGAAGATGAGACTGGTTACACAGGTCTCACATCGACCTTCATGCATTATAATTGGCTATATAATGAGGAACTACAAGACCTCAATATAGAACAACGATTATTTAATCTACCTGAATTCAGTAAATGGCAATACATGACACTCCAGTGTTGGGGTAATGCATTACATGTAGGAGAAGACCTAAAACAACATAGTCATGGTCATGATTTAAATAGTATGGGTCAGAAAGAAGAATTCAGACGGTTTATGTTCTATAATGCCAATATATTCCTTGGTGGTGAATACGATGAAACATGGTACGAAGATCAAGGATATGTAAACAACGAGATCGGTGATATACACATATTTACATGTGATCTAGAGCATCGAGTCGATAAGAATACAGGGAATGATACAAGATATTCTATGGCAATCGACATATACCCTGAATTTAATAAACACCTAGACAACACCGAAAGATATAAATTATGCAAGAATGAGTATACTAATTTCCGTGATACCATTGCAATGAGATTTTATATTGCACGGGCGTTGTTTGCAATAGATTTTCACAACACGAAGATACTCGAAGAAAGTCAGCTAGAAAATAAAAAAGCTGTCAGATTCCATACTGAACAAAGAGAACGCTTAATTGAATGGTCAAACCACTACAAAGATTGGGTACATGAACTAGAAGAAGAGAATAGACAATACGGATTTGAACCTGATGTACCACCACTGCATTTTGATGTAGATAGAGCATCCTCTAGACACACTATATTTAAGAAAGTCATCGACCCCTTTACAGATAAACCTAAGTAGGTTTAGTCTTAGTCACATAGTCAGGAGCCGACTTATATCCAGTATCCTTATTGTGTTCGATATTAGTATTTAATCTATTCTCATCGAATATATTAAAGTTATACACCCATCGATCACTGTTTCTATCCCCACTATACCAATGATATGAGTATTGACTACTACAGAATAGATATGCATGATTTACCTTCCATGGAATAAACATATCACTCTCTTCACCGTTTAATCCACAAAACATCGTAGGTACAGACTTCACAGGACGCAGCGGGAATATACAGGTCAACATCTTACCAGCATCCGTATGAGGTGGATAATCTCTCATATTACGAGGAGAACCCTGAACCCTATCCGTAAGAAACATACGAGACTCGCGGGATACAGACTTCTGAATATCAAAACGATAAGAAGCGTCTATATGATTGTCCCTAAACCATTCAAAGACATTATACCAGTTCTCCATGATGATTTCAGTCTTACGGGGAGTGGGTATATTAAAGATAACGGTATTAGGATAGGTATCAGAGGGGATACCATGTGTCCACATATTAGTTCCATGGTCATAGTGATCGTTACATGCATGCTCTATTGCCTCTAATTCCTTCTGAGTACAATACTCAGGAATCTCTAATACTATGCCATATTTGTCCTTGGGAAAGGGTGCAGAATATATTTTGAAGGGCAGAAAGTCCATTTCTATTATTTATTCTGTATATAATAGGAGATATTGAGAAAAATAATGCAGAATAGGGTTAGAAAAGATTATGTGCGAAAAGTGCCTTTTGGTGCTTGTGTTCGGGGAGGCAAATCACATATTTATTTTGGAGTCAAGAGCCCCGAGAGGGTCTCGGAGGCATGCTGAGTACGGCTCAGAGAGCGGGGCAGTCCTTCGGCCAGGGCCTTGACAATGCCTCAGCACTTATAGTATAATGGTTACATAATGGAGATTGAGGAGAAAAACAGTGAACTGATGGTATAGTAACGGTAAAATGGGGCGCTCGTTATGGCAGAGTGACAACCGAAAACCCCTACTGATAGAGTCCCTAGTATAAGAAGGCTTCCAAGCACATTCATTTACTGACAGCAAGAGAAGATAGCACTACTAGGGATTATCAACATATAGGAGATACTAAGGAGATACAAGCCGTCTTATTCATATAGGGAAAACCTTGACAATGAGTACGGCTTTTTAGTATAATAATAGTATGGGAAATTGTTTAAAAGGCCGTATGGTTCGATCTAATATGAGGGTTGTTATACCTCTAAGTGATGCACAGGTTGTTCTAGCGTGTGATAAAGACCCTAATAGTATGAATGATTCGTGGGATAGGATGTGTAAAAGCCTTATAGCAGGGGGCTTTCCTGACCCGCGGGGGAACATGCACATAGACTTTATATGCATAAATGGGGTAGACAGATCATTCCATTAGTGTTATAATAGGATATAAGAAACGGAATTGACTATACTATATGTCCGTGGATTGCATATAATAGTGAAGAGTATAGTGTTGGTAAACAGAGATTCCCATGGGAGAATGAGATAGGCTCCCAAACCCTTATAGCTCGGGCCTCTCGAAGGCCTTGACATTGGCGGAGCATTATGTTATAATGGAGTGTTATGATACTCATGTCTACTCAATAGACACCAAGATAATCAATATCAATAAGTCATATCGGCTTGAGAAGAGGACGGAAGCGCCTCTGAGAATCTCTGACGCCGTCTCTCTGGCGACCGAATTAGAGTCCAAGGGACATGTCATCATGTTAGAGAAGGTCTCTCAGCAGCCTTAAAAACAGTCATATGGGACTCCTACCGAGAATGTGTTCCGCCTCAACGCCCCATACTCAAGCCTTCAACGAGTAAATAAGAGTGATAACTAATTTTTTTTTTTGGGTAAAATTTAAGGAGCTAAGGTCATCAGATCAATAACTATATCTGGCCCCCGTGGCGGATACCTCAGAGACGAAGACAAGATATACATGTTCTACTTACACTGTTCTGATATATTAGGACTAGATCAGTATCATTATCACCTAGATATAATCGTACACCCTACTTACATACATACTCATCCTGATGCATTGGGGTTGTGTTATGAGAATGATGGGGATAGTATTGAGATACATCTAGCCCGTAAGTATGTGGAGGGTCTACGGAATGATATATACCGTACTCTTGCACATGAGTTATTACATGCACGACAGACCGCTAAGGGTGAGTATATGTACGAGAGACCAGTTAGGAAGTATGAAGATTTAATTTACGAACTTGCAAAGGAGAGAATGTAAATGAAGTATTGTGGATATGATTTTGATGTGGATAAGGGTGTGATCACCTTTGATGAGGAGTTGAATGCTGAGCGTTTTCTTTCTTTGAATGGATTCCGCGATGGTCAGGTGTGTATGTTTCGTGTATCTAATGATGGGCGTCTTGTCCTCGTATGTACCGACATACAATTAAACTGTTCTAAGGGGTATGCATGTGATTATAATCCAGCACAAACTGTATTGCCCTTTGATGAGTTATAGTGTATAATAGATAGTATGAGTCCAAAGAACAGAGATTTTGATTATCAAGAAGTAAAGAATTCTAAACGAATCTTTAAGTCTGCAACTCCGAAGTATACCTTAGACTGGTATATTAAATGGGTTGCATCCGTCTTTGTCCTTGCAGCGATCTCTATGAGAGGTATCGATGGGTTTCAAATCTATGACCTAGGTCTATCCGTAGTTGGTGTAGCATTATGGTTATGGGTATCGATACTCTGGCAAGATCGTGCATTGATTCTATTGAACGGTGTCGGTCTATTATTTTTATTACGAAACCTATTTGAGATATGGAGTATATTTTAATGTATGATATAACTGAGAAAGGTCAACGACAATATAAAAGAGTCGTGAGATTGATATGGGGATTATATATTCTCATACCCGCTTTGTTTTTAATAACGGGATGTTCTACTGTAGAAGTATTGGATGGACTTTGTTATAACGATAAAGATGGGACATACATATGTCCTACAGAAGAAGTACCGATTGAACATCAACAACAAGATCAATGGGAACAGTGTGAACCCTTTTTAAATCATGACGCAGAAGCATGGTCTAACTGTATGATGATAGCATAGATGGATATAATCTTTTATCTATTAACCATTGTGTTTCTATATACATTATATCGAATCTACAATGATAATAATAATTGGCCATCATGAGAGTATTGCTAGATAACTACGGTGACACTCGAATCTTTTATGATCGACCTTATGGATATAAGCGTTATCATATTGAATGGGACGATGGGAACTGCTCGATGTTCTCAGGGTTATGGTACTCAGAAGAGAGAGTCAGGGAGATAGTAAAGAATGGGAGACAGAGTTTAATTAGAACGACTAAATAACTGTATGGACTTCTTGATGGATATTTTATTATTACCTTACACATTGTTAGTGTGGGGATTGAAATACATTGTTGCAATTGGTTTGTGGTATTTGTTTTTCAATTGGTTGGTGCAAGCTGTAGATACATTTGATTGGGAAGAATATCTTCCAAGACGCAAGAAGAAATATAAACACGATTATGGAGAAGACCCCGAGGATTACATTCTATGAGTGATGAATTAATATTAATCCACATTGGATTTATCGTTGCATTGGTATACACCGTGTTTCGATCAGGAGAAAAATCAGGACGAGTACAAATGGTTGAGGATATGCTTGACCGTGGTCTTATAACCGAAACAGACTTGGTTAATAAATACAATATTAAAGACAAGCATACTTAAACACATTATTATATTATGAAAATTATTGGATACAACTCATCCCACGAAACATCCCTATGTCAGTTTGATTCTGATACATGGGACTTAGACTTTCTTTTCGAAGAAGAAAGGTTTAGACGAGTCAAGCAATGGACACCCGAACCACCACAACATCAGTTGTTGTGTATCGATAGAGAAGTCATACAGACACCCGATCATTTTATTGGATGCTCTTTTGATCGAAGAGAATTCGTTCATGACTTGGGTGGTCTTGAATGGAACAGAGATTATCTTAAGTACAATAAGAAACTCAATCGTCAACTATTAGACTTCATTGAACAGGAACAAATGACTGAGGATAGATTGATTGAGATGAATTCTACATTCCCGAATGTTTTCACTGAGTTTAATCTAGATAAACTTAAGAAGGATGACGGACAAGCGAGGGATGACTTTCTTCATTCTACTGTCGCTGAACAGCTGTTCCTCGAAGAGTTTGTTTACGAAATTCAACATCATCTTTACCATGCAGAGTGTGGTTATTGGTTCAGTCCTTGGAGAGAGAAAGAGTCTGCAATTGCTATCGTATGTGATGGTGGTGGTGCAAAGTTATATCATGAGAAAGGATTCCCGAACTATCAAGAAGTCGAAACCGTTTACCTATGTCAACCCGATACCGTTCCTGAGAAACAATGGCAGAGAATGTCTAACTATCGTTACTTGGATATGTGGGCAGGTGATATCTTTTATGAAGAGTCTAGAGAACGAGTACAGATGGCACCTGATCTTATTAAAGACATGAACGGAGTCGAAACAGTATTCAATAGTAAACCATCGATGGGACAAATCTTTAGTGCATTGAGTATGTTCTTTGGGTTTGATCGTCTTGGTCGTGCAGCGGGTAAAGTTATGGGTGCAGCTTCTTATCAACATTGGTACGAAGATGAGTCTTACTTTGACATGACCACATACAGTTTAGGTAATCAGTTACAACAAAAAGCTTTCGATCATACATGTAAGATCATACAAAGAGCAGTGGATAAGAATCCTGATGTCAAGAATATAATCTTGTCAGGTGGTTATGCATTGAACTGTACTAACAATGCAAAGTATCTCGATGCATTCCCTAATCATCAAATCTTTGTTGACCCAGTTGCACACGATGGTGGAACTGCAGTGGGTGGTGCAATCAGATTAGCTCGTGCATTAAAACATGGAGAAGAAGTATGATCGTTACCGAGATTCACAGAGAACAATCAGTTGTCGTAGATCATTTATTAAAGAGACAACAGATCGTTGCAATCTATCAGAATCATTCCGAGTGGGGCCCAAGAGCATTGGGTAATCGTTCAATACTTTTTGACCCTACCAATCCCGAAGCAAAAGACATAGTCAACTCAGTAAAGAAGAGAGAACACTATCGTCCTTTTGCATGTACCATCCTAGAAGAATATGCACATGAGTATGTGGACATGAAACAATTGAAGTCAAGTCCATACATGTCGTTTGCATTTCAGTGTACGGAGAAAGCACTAGATGAAATCCCTGCTCTTATACATTGTGATAACACTTGCAGAATACAAACAGTTAATGAAGAACAAAATAAAAACTACTACAATCTTATCAAAGCTATGTACGAAGAGAACGGTGTACCTATTGTTTTTAATACTAGCTTTAACCTACACGGTGAATCTATGGTAGAGACGATCTATGATGCAGTGCATACTTGTAATCATTCAGAGATCAATCATCTGTATGTACCCGAAGATCAGGATGTACATATCCCTACAGACTTTATTAAAGTTAAAGGTGACAAAGATTATAGCAACTTTGAGACCTCTCACAACAGGAACACTGTATAAATAATTGAGTGAACATAGATATTACAGACGAAGCAATAAACCAGTTAATCTTTAAAGGAGTCGACAATGTCAGACTAGGTGTGACTGGTGGTGGATGTGCTGGAATGGAATATGTGTTTAAAGAGGATACTCCACAATCAGACGATCTAGTAATAGACTACGGAAAGTTTTCATTTATAGTTGACCCAGTAAGTCAGCCATATCTCGAAGGTATGAGGTTAGACTTTGTTACCGAAGGTTTGAACCAGTTCTTTAAATTTATAAACCCACACGAAGTTAGTTCATGTGGATGTGGAGTGAGTGTACAGTTTGATATATGAAACAAACTAAATTAGATTATGAAAACATCATCAGCAAAAGCAAAAGGTCGTAAGCTACAACAGTGGTTTGCAAACTTACTCGTTGAGAAATTAAATCTTGACGAAGAAGACTTGGAGTCTAGACCAATGGGTTCCCAAGGTGAAGATATCATCTTAGGAAAACAATCTAGACAAATCTTCCCTTATAGTGTAGAATGTAAGAATCAAGAGAAAGTAAATGTATGGGAAGCATATGCACAGGCAGAACAGAACTGCAAAGGATACGAACCAGTGGTAGTCATCAAAAGGAATCGACAGAAACCATTAGTCCTAGTGGACGCAGAACATTTCGTTTCTTTAAGCAAAAAATGATAAATACATTCTATACAGCAATTATATGAGGATTAAGAACATGCGTTCGTTTTCAGAAGTTATCCGTGAGGAAACTGATAACAAGAAACCCTACCGCCTAGTGGTGATAGCAGAAAGACGCATGGTGAAAAAGTCTAAGAAGAACTCAGATAAACCAGTTGTAAAAAAACCAAGTTCAACATCAAGTAAACTCTACGGTCTTGCAAAGGAAGCGGGTTGTGATGTTTACAGTGTCAGAGTTAATGGTGCATACATCGAGAGAGCAGACGATGGTGTAATCACAATTCACAACTCAGATGATGAGAAAGGATTTCATTTAGATGGTGACACAATCATAATGATTCGTGGAGCTGTTACTGCAAAAGATTCTTATCTAGATTTAATCAGTCAAATAGAACGATACGGTTTCCCAGTGGTAAACTCTAGGGAGTGTATCGAAGTATGTGCAGATAAGTTTAGAACTTATCTAAGACTTCAAGAGATTGGTATGAACCAACCTCGAACAGTATTGATTCCAAACGAAGAACCCGAGACAGTCGACATGGCTGCAAAGAGATTAGACGATGAGTTCCCTATGGTGCTTAAAACTCTACAGGGTGCAAAGGGTGTTGGAGTTCTATTGGTGGAGACTGAGAGATCACTACAATCAACGGTGAGTCTTGTATACAAGATTGACCCAACTTGTGATATCCTATTACAAGAATACATCGACATGGAATATGATGTTCGTGTCATGATAAACAACAGAAGAGTTATCGGTGCAATGAAGAGGAAAAAAATCATTGATGACTTTCGATCAAATATATCTCAAGGTGCAGAAGCCGAAGAGATAGAACTTACAGAACTAGAGAAAGAAACATGTTTGATAGCTGCAAAGGCTGTCAATGGTCAGTGGGTAGGTGTAGACTTTATTCCAGCAGAGGATAGAGAGAAGGAAGCACCTTACATTCTAGAGGTAAATCATTCGCCAGGAACTCAAGGTATCAGTGATGCATTGGGTGAAGAGGTATGTGAAACAATTATAGACGATTACTTTGACAGAGATATATGGAGAAAGAAGGCAACTGAATGTGGCGTTCTAGAGACCATAGAGGTCGATGGTGAGACGATGACAGCGAAGTTGGACACTGGGAACAGTGCAAAGGCTTGTGCCTTACACGCCGACTCCTACGAGGTCAAAGGAAAGGTTGTTCACTTTGAAAGGAATGGTAAAAAATATAAGAAACCTTTACTTAGAATGTTGACTTTAATTAAACCCGCAGAAGAAAGACCAGTAGTCAAGTGTGAATTAAACTTCTTAAATACTATATATGAACAAGAAGTTAGTTTAGATCAGAGAGGGAATATCCCGTTTCTGGCGAATAGAGATTTTATGAATAGAGCTAACCTGATGATAAATCCATCAAGGAAGTTCTTATTGACTAATAAACATGATGACACAGAAGACAACTAAACCCGTATCGATACAAGAGAGAATGCAGAACAAAGCATTTGTTGCTCTAGGTGAAGTAGAGCATCAGATAGATCGTCTCCTTGAAACAACCAAGTCAAACTTTTCTATGTACAAGTATGTTAAACAACTTGGTTACAGTGGTAAGGTTGTGCATTACATGAAAGGATTTGCAGAAAACTATTTGTTCGAATTAAAGAATGAAGAGAAGTGTGATCAGCTAGAAGAGGCATACAGCTTTCTTAAACCAACTGCAAAGAAACGAGTCATCAAAAAACTAGAGACATGGGAAAGTGAAGTCGAACAGTATTGTGAAGAATACAAACCGATTCGTAAGGTTCGAATCAAAACACCAGCACAATTAGTTAAGAAGTTACCCTACCTGAATGTTTATGCTCAGGAGGATTACAACTTCCAATCTATTAATCCCGAAGAGATCATTCGTGCAAGATTACTATACACATATAATACATCAAGTAAAAAACTAACAAGGTTCGAAGGACATTTACAAGTTAAAGGTTCTAGGATTACAGGATTTGATTCATGTAAAGAAAAGACCTTGACAGATTTGGGTTTGCTTGATAGACTATATAAAGGTGGTAATATAATTGCTTCGAAGTTCTTAGATGAAATACCAAGATCAAAAGAAAAGGACGGAAACGATTTAATTACTAAGAATACATTATTAGTTAAAGTGGTTAAATGATATTAATAGATTTTAGTCAGACCATCATTGCTGGTCTGATGGCACAATTAAAAGTGACCAATGGTGAATTGTCAGAAGATATGTTAAGACATATGATTCTGAATTCAATAAGAAACTATCAGAAGAGATACACCGAAGAGTATGGGGAGATCGTACTTTGTACAGATGCAGCCCATCCTTGGAGACGAGATTACTTCCCATTGTATAAAGCAAACAGGAAGAAGTCTAGAGATAAGGACGATAAAGATTGGGGTATGATCTTTGATACTTTACATAAAGTAAAACAAGAGATCAAAGAAAACTTCCCGTATCGTTTCATGTTTGTTGAGAATTGTGAAGCAGATGATATCATTGCAGTCTTAGTACAACATGCTTACATCCTTGCACCGAATGAAAAGGTATTGATTGTGAGTGGAGATAAAGACTTCCAACAGCTACAGAGATACGATAACATATCTCAATACTCACCGAATGTAAATAAGTTTATAGAACCCGAAGGTGGTGCAGAGACATTCTTAAAAGAACATATCCTTAAGGGAGATAAGTCAGATGGTATACCAAACATTCTATCTAACGACAATTGTTTAGATGAAGGTATAAGACAGACACCATTAAGGAAACCAATACTAGAGAAGTACATGAGAATTACTATTTCTAGCGATGATAAATACTATAGGAACTATCTGAGAAATCAAACTTTAATCGACTTTGATTTCATTCCACAGGATGTTGGAGATAGAATATTAAATGAGTATTCAAATACTAAACCAGTAAGAGGAAAAGTATTTGACTACTTAAGAACTCATCGATTAAATGAGTTACTAAATCATGTAGAGGATTTTGCATTATGAGCGAAAAGAAAAAAGGAAGAGGTAGACCTAAAGGTTCACCCAATAAACCGTTAATGGATTTGATTACAGAGAGAGTCAATCTAACTAAGAACGCAGATGTGTTCGAGGTTCTTTGTCAAGCAGATATTGTTGCACAGGAAGATGCAGACAAAGCTGCACATGGCATTAGAGTGTTTAACGAATCAAACGCTGCAGTACAGAAAGTATTACAGTGGAACTTTGATTCGACAATCAACAGTACATTACCTGATGGCCCGACACCATTCAATAAGAATGATGCACCAGCAAGTGATCTATCTGAAACACAATTGAGATTTGAACATAAGAAGTTCAGATACTTTGTGACAGAAGAAGTACCACAAACTCGTAGAGAGACAATGTGGATTGAGTTACTAGAAGGCATCCCTTCAAACGAAGCACAGATGATCGACCTTGTAAAAGATGGTAAATGGCCATTCAAAAATGTCACTTTAGACATAGTGAAAAAGGCATTTCCAGAGCTAACAATTAACTAAATATTAATGTCCTCCGAGACTATACATACAAATGTACACAGTATATTTCTAAAGTGTGTAAAGAATATAATAGTCGTGTAGGACTCCATGGAGTATAAATTATGGCAGAAGATAATAAAGTGAACAATGTAGACACTACTACATTTGCTCAACCCGTACCTGAGAAAACAGAACTGGAGAAGTTGCAAGAGCGTATTGCAAATTTCAAAGTTCAGATATCACCTACAGTTGCTCAACTGGCACAGGTGTTAATGAATCAGTCTCTACAAAATCCAACTAAACCCGAAGACCTTGATGGTTATGTTCAGGTGAGAAATGAATTGGTAGAAGGTTTAAGTTCTTATCAAGAACAACTAACCAGCGCACAGAGACGAATGGCTCAGTTGACTGAGGAACACAACATCCTCAAAGCACAGGAACTTGCAAGGAAAGAAGAAGACTTGAAAGCTGCAAGAGACGGAGAGAGAAAAAGAAGGAAGGATGCCGAAGAGAAAGCGAGACAACTAGAAGCTGTACTTGCATCCCATGGAATTCATATCGATCTAGATGGTGATGGTAAAGTTGGTCTTAATGTTGGTGAAGAGAAAGAGAACTTAACTGCAGAACAACAAGTAACACTTAAGAAGTTACTCGATGAATCTAAAGCTGCAGTGGGTGGAACAAGTCCAGCATTTGCAAAAGCAAGATCACTAAACCCAGTACCACAATCTGAAACAACAGGTGTGATAACTCATGACCCTGAGTTACAAGCAAAGATCGATGCAACCAAAGAAGCATTCGAAAGTGCAGGGCCTGATGTACCTACAATAGAACTTCCCGTTCCTGATACAGCAAAAGGAACTACAGAGTTCGAACAAGAAGTTGAGGAAGTTGCAAAGACTTCACCTGATGATTTCGAAGAAGTAGGATTCGATGCAAACGGTAGTCCAACAACAGAGACACCTAAACCATCTTGGGAAGATTCTAAACCAGTAGTATCTGATACTAACTCTCCTTCAATCATTGAAGAAGAACTTGAGAAAGCTGAAGAGAAGAGAATGGACATCATCGGTCAGAATGGAAACGATGGTTTACATTACGATCAAGTAGAACAAACACCTAATGTTCGAATCGTTGCAGAGGAAGACATTGCAGAGTTCGAAGAGAAAGTAAATGGTGTGAGTGAAGATGATTTCTCAGTACCACCTCCAGCGGACGAAGATGAAGTTGTAGAAGTTTCTATTCCTACAGAGTCAGAACTTAAAGGAATGACTAAGTCTAAAATCCAACAAGAAGCTATTTCATTAGGGTTTACCAATGTCACAACTAAGTCGTCTAAGAGTAAAATGATCTCAGACTTCATTGAATCAACAGAACAGTTTATCGCTGATCTTCAAGACAGTGGTGAGTTCGTAAGTGCGAGGGATGAAGATGACGATGAGGCCACGGATAGTTCCGATGACCGAGACGGTGGATACTTCAAGTAAGTCCGTTATTCGAGAACACAATCAAGACACATTAAGAATTGATCTACCATGGGACATGGTAAACAAAGTAGGATTCCGTTGGTACGATGAACTACGAGTCATTCGAGACGATTATAAAATTCTTTTATCAGTCTTACCTTTACATAGGCCAGAGTTATACGAACATATAACACCAGTTAGATTCGTTAAGAAAGGTGGATGGGAAAACTCTAAGAACATATTCAGAGAAGTTGACAATGCTTACACTCTAATAGAAAAGGATTTTATCCCACAATTCTCAGAGGGTGATGAAGTAGAGTTTACCTACATTCAAGAAACGGAGTCAGAGGAAAGACATGTCGAAGTCAAACATCCCAATTGTAGCAGTTGACCAATACGACTTCCTAGATCACCGTAGGCAACAAGAGAAGAAGCATTGGAATAAGAAAGGTAATGATTTAAATGAACTTGATTCAATCCTCACCGTTGAAATTAATACTACTGAGTTGTGTAATCGTACATGCGTCTTTTGTCCGAGGCATGACCCAAGAGTATTTCCCAATAGGCAATTGCACCTTACAGTTAAAGGTGCATCGACCATCGCAGAAGAACTAGCTGACAATCAATATCAGGGAAAGATTTCTTTCTCAGGTTTCGGAGAGAACTTACTCAACCCAAACTTTGTAGACATCGTAAAGGAATTCAGATTCAATCTACCACAAGCAACAATAGAATGTAACACTAACGGTGATAAGTTAGATGCAGTCTATGTAACAAAACTATTCAGAGCGGGGTTAGACTTACTCTATATAAACTTATATGATGGAGTCAAACAGATAGATCATTTCGATCACATCATGCAGAGTGCAATGATACCACAAGCACAATACAAGTATCGTATGCATTGGGGAGACTTTGAGAAACACGGATTAATATTAAACAATCGATCAGGTGTGATTGATTGGGTAGGGGTAGAGGAGAGTGATGTGGAATCGCTACAAGGGAAACCATGTCACTATCCGTTCTACAAAATGTTCGTTGACTGGAATGGTGATGTACTATTCTGTTCAAACGATTGGGGGAGAGAACATGTTGTCGGTAACTTATTGCAACAGTCGTTGCATGAGGTATGGTTCTCTAAACCTATGAATAAGATACGGCGACGATTAATGAGGGGTGACCGTTCTAAGTCACCATGTAATAAATGTAGTGTCGATGGTTCACTATTCGGTAAACCATCATTTGAATTAATTAAGGATTACTATGAGAGCCCTAATAACAGGTAAGACGAAGTTAGCTGGTGCAATCATGTCAGAACTAAATGGCAAGATCGTATACCAAAAGATCGAAATGGAATCAACAAGAGTTGATGCAAACATACCATGGAAGTATTTTGATGTCTTTATCAATTGTGCCCATGTCAGTTTCAAACAAACAGAACTCTTGAATGATTGTTTTGCTGAGTGGAAGAATGATTCGACTAAACTTATTATCAATATATCCAGTCGAGCTGCAAAATCAAATATCTCAAAAGGGTATTTGTATTCTGCACAGAAAGCTGCACTTAACCATCTCGCTGACAATCTCGTTTATAACTCAGATCGAAGATGTGGAATCATAACATTGAATCTTGGATTGATGGAACATGAAGAAGTTGCATCATTATCATACGATCAAGTTATCGATACAATCAAAGAGATCATCTTTAACTGGTATACAAGTCGACCAACCATGACAGAGATCACCTTACAACATCGAGAGAACTATCGAGAGAACCAAAAACACAAACAAGAACTGAAAGATTTGGAAGAAGATTTTAAAAGATTCAGCGGTACGGAGACCTAAATAATATTATGTCAGATATAGAATACAACGATTTTGGATTTACCGCGTTAGACGCAGATGAACTATCTGCAGTCGATACGAAGATATCCTCTAGCACAAACGAAGCAAACGCTGTCATTGATAAGCTTGACAACTTTATCAGACCTTTACTTGAGAACCTTGCAAAGGATTCTGATAAGGACTACATCTATTGGCCTAATCGGGTTGATATCATCAATAAGAAAATCCTAGAATTAGATAAGATTCAAGCAGGATTATAAAAACCCACTTTACACTGCCTCAAGCTTTTTAGTATAATAACTTCATTACAAACATAATTGGAGTAAGTAATGGAAGCAATATACGAAAACTTTGTTAATGACAACGAAGAAAAGATTGTCCGTATGGGACGGAACCTAATCACATTATGTGAGAAGAATAACATGTACCCAAAGGATGATGAGATGTGGAACGCAGCTGTAACCGCTGGAAACAAATTAGTAACGATCAATACCACATATGGTATGAAGTCGTTGAGTGAATTGAGTACGAAGGAGGCACAAGCAGTTTCTTATTATTTGGACAAATATGGCCTTGACCATAAGGCAGAGTCCATGGTATAATAGATATTACGGTGTAAAAACTGGGGATAGGGACAGGGTTCTAAAACATCACCAAGTCCACAACTATTTTACGACATGCGTGAAAACTTGAACCCACCCCTTCTTTTTGCCTTGACAATGGCTTAAGCTTTTTAGTATAATATGCTTATAGATTGAAAAAGGAGACTGTAAATGGATAAAGAATTAATACAATTAGTCGAGAAACTTTGTGAGGATTTGACTAATGCTATGAATACACGATGGAAACATAGTCGTGGTGTTACTACTCACAACTATTCTGTAGGTCAAAAATACATTCGTATTTACTCAGAAGAGAATGGTTCCATGAAATCTGCATGGGGTTTTATTAACAAGAAAGAATTTCAGAAAGGACTTGCGGGTATCACCTTTAAAGCTGGTGATGTTCTTAAGTGTGCTGGATGGAAAACTCCAGCGTTGAATGCACCAAGGGGCAATCTCTTCAAGGGGTATCAAATTGACCCTAACTCTATGAGAATCTACGGCCCTGATTATTTAAGATAATGGATATAATATTTGGAATAGCAATCACTCTCTTTATGGGAGTGTTTGCTCTATACTCTTCTGTAATTGTACACGAAAAGAAAACAGGTAAACGAGTTTATCTACCATGGGAGAAGAGGCCTTGACAATGCCTCTGGCTTTTTGATATACTGTATATAGAAATGGAGAAGAATATATGAAAGATTGGTTAAAAGATGCAATTGCAAATTATGACAACCTGAGTGATAATGACAAAGCTCATGTTGATGCGACACTGGATAATCTCAGTGACAATGACAATTTCAACGATGTATGTATTTGTGGGACTAAGGATTGTCATGATGCATATTCACATGTTACTGGAGGCTGGTAATGGCTAATGCAAAATTAGATAAACTGTATGATGAAAAGTGGGAACTTGAAGCTGCAGTTCGTAAAGTAAATGATGAGACTAAAGTTATCAAGTATGATAACATCCCATCTGAAATTTATATCAAGGTCATGGGTATTGCAGACGATAATGGTATCGATGCAAGTGACTCATCTGATCTTGAATGGAAAATTAAAGAAGTCCGTGAGGCTGTCAACAAACTGGAATCTGCAATCTATGATTTAGTAGAACCCTTTGAAGAAGCTCTCAGGGATAAAGGTAATGAGATCGATGAGATCGAATGGGAAATCGAAGATGCTAAGTGGGAAGCACAGAAGGCATCATGAGTTATACTTATCTTAAAGAGATAACCGATTGGAGTGATTGTGGAGTCAATGTGAAGAACCACACTTACATCTTCAATGAGAAGAATCAGAATGTTGGTTATATCAAAACAGGCACTAAGGAAGAAATCTTTTATAAGAAACCTTCCAAACTTTTTTCGAAGGCTCGAAGGAAGTTCATAAAACTAAAGAGGTAATATTATGTTTGTTGCAAACTTTCTAGGTGGGCCAGATCGCGGTGACCACTATAAAAAACCGATCAATGTTAAAGCTACATTGTATGACTTTATTGTATATAAGGTCTTTGGAGCTAATAAGTTCCTACACCATTTCAATAGTAAATGGAATCAGGACTTCAACCAAGATTACTTTGGAGGAGTAGTATGGATTTCAAAAACGAAATAAGATATAGATATCTTGCATTATTTGTCCTAGGGTTTTGCCTAGGTATTTACAGTGGTAAGGCAATGGCATTCGATGAGAATGGTGAAGCATTTTGTCTTGCAAAGAACATCTACTTCGAAGCTGGTAACCAACCACTCGCTGGAAAAGTTGCAGTCGCTCAAGTAGTCAAGAATCGTGTTGAGTCGCCAAACTTTCCCGATACTTATTGTGGAGTAATCTACGATGCCAAAGAATGGAGAACATCTTGGACAGGGAATCTAATTCCTGTTCGTGGGATGTGTCAGTTCTCATGGTTCTGTGATGGGAAGTCAGACGACCCAAAAGATTCTAAGACTTGGATTGCATCAGTTCAAGTTGCAAACAATTTTATGATGGCACCTACATGGGATTTAACCGAGGGTGCATTGTGGTATCATGCAGATTACATCTACCCGTATTGGGCACAACATCTGAATGAAACTGTTACTATAAACAATCACATATTCTATAGGTAAAAAATGGGAATGATTAATATGAGTGGGTCGATGAAGTTCGGCCCAAGTGGTAAAAGACGAAAGACTAATGCTTGGAAACAAAAGAAGCGTCATCAAATTAAACTGGAAGAGTTGAGAATGACTCCAACCAGTCAGAAGAAACCTGAGAAAGTTATACCTTCTCTTACATCTAATGTGGGTTCAGGTCAGGGAACTAAGAACCTTGCATGGGAACTAGAGAAACAAAAGATATCTTCTCAGTATACGATTGCACCAGCGTACAACAAGGGTGCATATCAAGTTATAGGAAAGGATTCAGTTAAGGACATAGGCAAATGAGTATAGAGCTTGCAAAACTACAGAATGGTGAATTAGTATATGGACTTTATGAAGAAGTCGAAGCGTATGCAGAAGAGAAAGAAACATGTGTAGATCGTTATCTAGATCATGTTGCACCTTTTGTAGTTCAGAAGAATTTTACTTATGTTGGTAATCAAATGGGTGACCCTTATTCAGTTTCCGTTCCATGGAATTATGAAAAAGGGGTTGCGGATGTTACAGATAAGTGGTAGAATGGTAACATGAATTTATTTTATTTACATGAAGACCCCGAAGTATCCTCAACACTGCATTGTGATAAACATGTAGTAAAGATGATTATCGAGTATGCTCAAATGTTATCTACTGCACATAGGATGTTAGATGGAACACAATACACCGATGCATCCAGTGGTCGTAGAATTCAAAGGTGGAAACTAGAAGATTATACTATGGAAGATATGTTATACAAAGCTTCTCATATCAATCATCCATCTACTCGTTGGGTTCGTGAGAATGCAATTCAATATCAGTATGCATACGATATGTTTACTAACTTATGTGATGAGTACACATATAGATATGGTAAGACACACTTGACTGATTCTAAACTTAGATACTCATTAGATATATTACCTAAGAATATTAAACTAGGTGAATGGTCAGAACCACCTCAGTGTATGCCTGAGGATGTTAAGGTTCCGAATGACAGTCTAAAAGCATACCATAAATACTATGCAGTCTACAAGAAAGATTTTGCAAAATGGACAGAGAGACCTGTCCCAACTTTTATGGACACATATGCCTAGATACGATTTTTATAATGAAGAAACTGGTGAGTTGATTGAATACACAATGTCATGGAGAGACCTTGACGATTTCAAACTAAACAATCCCCATCTTAAACAACAAGTTTCTGCACCACAAATAGTGGGTGGTACTGGTGATCGAGTTAAAACTGATGATGGTTTTAAGGAAGTATTATCTAAAGTAGGTGATGCACATCCAGGCTCGGTTGTTCATGAACGACATGGTAGTAAAGATATTAAGAGAGAGAAGTCTGTACAAACCATTAAGAAACATATGGACATCCAGTCCAAAGGAAAGAAACTATGACAGAAGTGAGAACGACATTACTAGAGATAACTGATCTAGAACAATTAGATTTAAAGACCGAACAGCGAGACGGCAAGAGATATTACATAGATCAGAAAGGTGAAGCATATCCAAGTGTCACCACTGTAGTTGGTCTAAGGAGTAAAGAACAAATTAAGTTGTGGCGTGAACGAGTAGGTGAAGAAACTGCAAATAAGATTTCTTCCTCAGCTGCAAAACGAGGAACACAATTCCATCAACATGTTGAAGACTATCTCAGGAAAGAGAAACCTTTCATTGAGTTTGAGAACCTCTTACAAGAACAAATGTTCAGTGCAGTAAGACCAGTATTAGATGAGGTCGTACCACTTGCCTTAGAGGCACCGTTGTATTCAACTAATCTTAAGATGGCTGGTCGTGTGGATTGTGTAGGAATGTTCGATGGTAAACTTTGTATCATAGACTTTAAGTCTAGTTCAAAACCCAAAGAAGATTATATGGCAGAGTCTTGGTATATACAAATGACTGCATACTCAATCATGGTCGAGGAATTAACTGGTCATGCAATCGAAGAGTGTGTAGCGATTGTTGCAGTCGAAGGTTCTAATTCATTTCAATTGTTCGTATGTGAACCACAAGATTATGTGGATGATCTAGTTCAGTTGAGAAAACAATACACAAACTTATACGGAATATGATGATAACAAGAAAGGAATTCAGTGAACAAGTCGAGAGGTTACTTTCAAAAGGTAAAGGTACACCCGATGTAATGTCAGCAATAATAAAGGTATGTGAGGTCAATAAGGTTGAACCCGAAAGTGCAAAGAGATTAATCTCTACACCACTTAAGGAAAAGCTGCAAGCTGAAGCAGAACAACTCAACATGATTAATAGACATACACGAAGTCAGTCAACCTTGACTGGTTTCTTTACGGAGAAAAAATAATGGAAAAAGGTGATGTCGTAACAGTAGTTACAATCAGCGGTGAGTATGTTGGTATACTCGATTCGTTTGAAGATGCAACTGTGGTTCTTAATAAACCACGAATGGTTGTTCAATCAGAGAAAGGTATGGGATTTGCACATGGTGTTGCAGTAACAGGTGAAGAGAATCCTGAGTCAGTAACATTCCTCAATGTGGTTTATGTTATCCCAACGAATAAAGCTGTAGCAAAAGCACATACAGAAGCAACAACTAGCATTCAGTTAGTTAAGTAATGACGAGTCGTGAAGGATATGATGCATACACTTTATATCTTGGTATAAAGTTACACTTCTATTCTACCGACTACAATTTCATTAAGTATAACGGTAAAGTCAAAGCAGATATAAACTCATTCGTTAAACGAAAAGATAAGTATCACTTTGGTAAGTTATACAAAAAGTATAAACAGAACCTACAGGATTTCTACATTGCAAATCTATCTGTTTATGATCTATGGGCTGGTGATCTTCTAGAGAATGAATGTGAGAAGAGATACATGGAGTGGAAGAAAAGACAACAGAAACTTTCCTACATGTTTGAGACAGAAGTATCAGACCAAATTAGAAAATACAAGATTAATACTTTACTTAAGGTAAACAAGGGACAACACCCTAGACTATTAAAAGCATACTTAGGTAAAGAGATAAGTTTGGAAACACTTTGTATTATGGATGAGATAATCGGATTCAGTTCAGACTGGGAAAAACTGATACAGGAAAAGATCGTTTATCCCGAAGTCCATAACAAGATAAACAAATACAAAGCTTTCTTATCTTACCCACAACAGGAATACAAAACCAAATTAATTGATCTATGCTCCACATAGTAGGTAACGGCCCAAGTCGTAAACAATATGATCTAAACTCTTTCGAAGAGTGGTGGGGATGTAATGGTGTATACAGAGATCATACTCCTGATATACTATTCGTCCACGACATTCCCGTTCAACACCAAGCTGTTGTAGATGGATGTTTAGAGAGAGGAAAGGTTGCGGTCGGAGACTGGAATCATATGGAGATAGATTTGTGGGATGGATTGAAGATGGGATATCCGAATGCAATACACAATCGAACCGAGGATGATACTCATTTTGTGGTTCAAGGGGAAGGACACGAAGTATATTTCACTAGCTATAATATACCTCTGGGCTGCAACATTATTATGTATAATTATGAGAAGCTCAAGAACACCTTTTGTGGTATCAGTGCATTAGGATATGCAGCTTACAATGGATACAAAGAGATTACTTTAGTAGGGTTTGATGCATTAGACCCTGAGTTAGATTCAGTTGATAATGTTTATCAAGGAACTGAGTTCTATCGCACTAAATACAATGCAAATGATACAGTTAACTACATTCAAAAGATGCAGTTCGTATCGTTGCTTGAAGACCCCTTGTTTAATGATATAAAGGTTTATTTCAAAAACCCTATTGACGATAACAAGGAAGTCATATATAATGAATTATGTTACTATGAAAATAGTAAATATAAGTGGTCGTTAGGTGTTAGTTCACTTCATGACTTTAATAAGATGCTATAAAATGCAATACGATGTTTAATACAAGGAGATACTATGTCAACATCATTAGATAAACTACGCGCAGCAATGGAATCTGCGTCTCCAACTCAAGGAGAAAAAAAGTCCTATTCCGATGACAGATTTTGGAAACCCGAACTCGATAAGAGTGGTAATGGGTTTGCAATAATCCGTTTCCTACCAACCCCCGAAGGTGAAGAAATGCCATGGGTCTCATATTGGGATCACGGCTTCCAAGGGCCAGGCGGATGGTATATTGAGAAGTCTTTAACGACTCTTAATAAACAAGACCCTGTGTCCGAGTACAATACTCAGTTATGGAACACTGGAATCGAAGCAAACAAAGAGATTGCAAGGAAACAGAAGCGTAGACTTCATTATGTTTCTAATGTCTATGTTGTTTCAGACCCTAAGAATCCTGATAACGAAGGTAAAGTATTCCTTTATAAGTACGGTAAAAAAATCTTCGAACAGTTGAAAGAAGCAATTAGTCCAGCATTTGAGGACGAAGCTGCAATCAATCCTTTTGACTTAAGAGGAGAAGGTGCAAACTTCAAAATCAAAATCAGAAAAGTTGATGGTTACTGGAACTACGACAAGTCTGAGTTTGATAAAGCTGCACCACTTTTTGATGACGAAAATCAGTTGAATGATATATATACTTCTGTTCATTCGCTATCAGAAATTATATCACCTGATGAGTTCAAGTCTTATGACGAACTCAAAACTAAACTCGATAGAGTATTAGGACTATCAGGTGGAGTGAGTAATTCTACAGCAGAGTCAGTTGCAGAAGACCAAGAAGAAGTGCCTTGGGCAAATGTAAACACTGCCTCCGTTGCAGATGAACCCGTAATTGCATCTGCTGATGCATCAGTTGGTGAAACTGGTGACGATGCGATGGATTACTTCAAGAAATTAGCTTCGGACAGTTAATTTCGAACTGGGGTTGTCGTGTTATATAATGCACCTTTGGTGATAAAGTCGACAACTCACTTGGGCCGTGGAATGCAAATGGGGGCACCAAGTAAGGGTAAGGGAGACAGCAAAACAAAGCGGGTCTCTCGGTTAAGAACGGGATGCTGTAAGGCGCGGGGTGACTTAACACTTTTTTAATTAAGGAATATTATGCCAAGTGTAAAACCAAGAAAACATCCGAAGAGTAAACATGTCGAACCATTCGACAGGATGTTACGCAGATTTAAGAAACAAGTAGAAAGAGCTGGTATAATTCAGGAATGTAGAGATCGTGAATATTATGTCAAACCTAATCAAAAGAGACATAAGAAGAATCAAGAAATAACAAGACGAAGAAAGATTCAAGCAAAAAGAGACGAACAAGCGTCAATGAGAAAACGATGGGGAGTGCTTAATTGATATTGTGCATTTGTAACAATGTCAGAAGTTCTGAAACCCATAGATACCATCTAATAGGAACCCAGTGTGGGAATTGTATATGTCAAAGGGAAGTAAAAGAAGACCTGAAACGGGAACTCAGTACCAAGATAATTGGGAACGAATCTTTGGCAAACCTGAGCCTAAGATAAAAGAACATAAGAAGACACCTTCACACGGACTTACTCAAGTCCATAAAGACCGAACCAAATATAATCGTAAGAAATTAAGAATCGACTTAGAATCCTAAGTCATCGTAGTCATTACCAGCAGATGCAGCTGCTTTTCTATTGATTGCTTGTGGGTCTTCCATTCTAGAATACCCTGAGACATTAGTTTGTGAAACATTTTGGAAGACATTATTCTTAGGGTCTGTATTTCCATACATCTTGTATTCTTCCACTTGGGCTTCTTGTCTTTGTTTTTGTAATTCAAATCTACCCTTTTCAAGTTCCGATGCAGCCATGTCTTGACCTGCTGTGGTCGTGTCTTGCATTCCACTTAACTCAGTTCTGGCAACATCCTCACTACGGTAGATATCCTCGTCTGCATAAGCACCACGATCAGAGAATTGAGTAAGACCTCTTTCTTTTGCAAGTTCAAGAGTATCGAGTAGACCCATTTTTGCAAACTCACCACCCTCAGCCATGAGAGATTTTGCAGCTTCAATTTCTGTAGAATTGAATCCCATTGTGATTGCAACTTCTTCATCAGAGATTTCTTTTGCAGGCACATAGTCTTCTCTTCCTTTAAGACTACCTTGCATTGCACCAACTTCATCTGAGAGTTCATTAGCTTCACCTTGGAGTCTTTCTGTAGAAGTATATGCATATGCATCACCACCAACCATGTTACCTTCTTTATCACGAAGGATACCAAGGTCAGCTTGTTCTTGCATGGTTTCATACTTTTCTTCGTTTGCAAAGGCCTGTGCCTTCATTTGTGCTTCTCTTTCGACTAATGCATCTCTTTCAGAAGCCTGCATGTCCATGAGGAATTGTCGTTTTGCATCACCTTCTAGAATAACACCATTATGTCTAATCGTAGAGTTCTCCATGTCTCTTTCGATTTGTGCATCTAGATTTTCTCTCTTCTTCTCAATCCTTTTTTGTTCAGCATCAGCAGCTTCTGAATCTGCTTGCTTCTCAAGGAAAATGTATTCATTACGAGCATCGAGTGCATCTTGTTTACCTTTCAGTTCTTCTTGTTTTGCTTTCCTCTCGTCAAGAAGTGCCTGAGTATCCATCTCATCAAATTGTGCTTGTTGATCTAGTTTCTCAAAGTGTAGCTTTTGTCTCTTTTGAATCATCCTCATTTTTTGCATCTGAGATGCGTTTTGGAATTCTTCATCTTGTGCTAGTTCTTGCATTGCCATTTGAGTTGCTTTTTCTTCATTCTCTTTCTTCTTAGCTTTTCTTTTCTTAATACCTTCGAGTTCTTTTTCTTCCTCATCAGAAGTAAGACCTAAGAATGATTTAATCTTTAATATCTTTTCTCGAATGAAGTCAGATATGTTTTGCCAGATTTTACTAAAGAACCCAGTAATGTTACCAACTATATCTGATACCTTCTGTTTCATTGCAGTAAATTTTGCAAAGATGTAGTCTTTGTTCTCTTGGAATTTCCTATAGATAAACATCCCTGCCATAACTATGGCTGCAACACCTAAACCTATTAAGAGTGCAATACCAATTATTGGGGCTGCAGCTGCAATCATACCCGCTGCAGCAACTGCCATTGATATACCTGATGCAATCAGTCCACCAATAAACAATAGTGCTTGGAATGCCATTCCTATAGATGCAACAACAAGTTGTGCAGTTATTCTAAGGAATGTAACTGATATGTTTAAAAGTCCTCTAAGAATAAATGCAGTTGATGATGCAAGGATTTGTAATGCCCATTTACCTAAGAAGATACCTTGTTGTAATAGATAACCACTTAGTTTTTTAAGACCACCACCTAAGGCAGTCATACCTTTCATAAAGAGTTCTTTACCTTTACCTAGTAGATCGATCTCTTTACCAAAGAATCCTGATACCTTCTTAACTGCATCATTCAATAAAGTGAAAGGTGCAGTTGCAATTGTCCAGCCAGCTTTAATCTTATCGGTTGCATCTTTAACAACCTTGTTTAGATCAAACTCAGTTA